>Ga0182024_10001044_pt1 | contig 71965 bp, 67 predicted proteins | sample P32metaG_FD_120480 | JGI IMG/M metagenome (GOLD analysis project Ga0182024, IMG submission 120480) | Permafrost microbial communities from Stordalen Mire, Sweden - P3-2 metaG (Illumina Assembly) | ecosystem: Environmental > Terrestrial > Soil > Wetlands > Permafrost | place: Sweden: Stordalen...
AGGGCTGCAGGGCCGAGAGGTCGATCGCCGCCGCCGTCAGCGGCGGCGCGGCAGCCGCGGCCGGCTGGGCCAGGTGCATGGTCGCGGCACCGGCGACGAACGCAAGCGCTCCGAAGGCCAGGCTGCGGACGGAAGTTTTCTTCATGCGTGCGACTCCGCTGATATCGGCGCGGTTCCCTTTCAGGCTGCGACGATGTTGAGCAGTTTGTCCGGGACGAAGACCTTCTTGCGCACCGTCTTGCCGTCGATCTGGGCGATCACGGTCGGCTCGCGCATCGCGAGCGCGAACGCGTCGTCTTCGGCGAGCCCAGGGGCGGCAGTCAGCCGCGCGCGGACTTTTCCGTTCACCTGCACCACCAGCGTGATTTCGTCGACCGCGAGCGCGCGCGGATCGGGCACGATCCAGCGCTCCAGGTGCACGCTGCGTTCGTATCCCATCCGCGACCACAGCTCGTCGGCGATGTGGGGGGCGAACGGCGCCAGCACGATCGGCAGCGCGTGCGCGACGTAGCGCACGGCGGACGCGTCGTGCGCCGCAGGGTCGCGCACCGCGGCGGTGAGGACGTTGACCAGCTCGTCGAGTTTGGCGGTGGTCACGTTGTAATGAAAGCGGCGGGTCTCGGTTTCGTTTTGCCCGGACTCGAGCGCGACGTGGAGGGCCCGCACCAGCGCCCGCTCGGCGTCGCCGTGCATCTCGGGCAGCCCCTCGAGCGGAGCCGTGCGCGCGACGGCGCACAGCGGCTCGGCGGCGCGCCAGACGCGCTGCAGGAAGCGCACGCGTCCGATCGCGCCTTCGTCCGTCCACTCGAGCGCATCCTCAGCCGGCGCCGCCTTGAGTAGAAACAGCCGCATCGCGTCGACGCCGTGCCGCTCGACCGCCTCGTCGATGCCCACCACGTTGCCGCGCGACTTCGACATCTTCTCGCCGCCGTAGAGCAGCGTGCCTTGATTGAACAGGCGCACGAACGGTTCGTCGCTACCGCTGAGGTAGCCCGCATCGAGCATGAACTTGTAGAAGAAGCGCGCGTAGAGCAGATGCAGCACGGCGTGTTCCGCGCCGCCGATATACTGGTCTACCGGCATCCAGTGCGAGGCGATCGCCGGATCGAACGGCCGGGTCGCGTTGTGCGCGTCGAGGTAGCGCACGTAGTACCACGCCGAGTCGACGAAGGTGTCCATCGTATCGGGGTCGCGCGTCGCCGGCAGCCCGCAGCGCGGGCAGGTGGTATCCATGAAGTTGCGGTCGTTGGCAAGCGGTGAGCCCTGACCAGTGAACGCGACGCCTTTGGGGAGGACCACCGGCAGCTGCTCGTCGGGGACGCCGACCATACCGTCGGCCGGACAATAGACGATCGGGATCGGCGTGCCCCAGTAGCGCTGGCGCGATACGAGCCAATCGCGGATGCGGTAGTTGACCGTCTTGCTGCCGCGGCCGATCGCGACGAGCCGGGCCGTGATCGCCGCGCGCGCCGCAGCGGACTTCATCCCGGAGTACTCGCCCGAGGCGATCAGCTTTCCGTCCTCGACGTACGCTTCGTGCAGCGGCGCCTGCAGCGAACCGTCCAGCGTCGTGATCACTTGCGCGATCGCCAAGCCGTGCTTTTTCGCGAAGACGAAATCGCGTTCGTCGTGGGCGGGGACGCCCATCACCGCACCGGTGCCGTATTCGGCCAGCACGTAGTTGGTCACCCAGATCGGAACGCGTTCGCGCGAGAGCGGGTTGATCGCGTACGCGCCGGTCGGCACGCCCGTCTTTTCCATCAGCTGCGTCCGTTCGAGTTCGCTCTTGCTGCGCAGGCCGGCCGCGAATTCGTCGACGCGCTTGCGCCCTTTTGGGAAGCGCTCCAGTATCTGCGCGACGACCGGATGCTCGGGCGCCAGCGCCATGAACGTGACGCCGAAGACCGTATCGACACGGGTGGTGAACACCTCGATCTGCGCGTCGAGATTCTCGATCTCGAACGAGAACGTCGTCCCTTCGCTGCGCCCGATCCAGTTGCGCTGCATCGTGCGGATGCGTTCGGGCCAGCCGTCCAGGCGATCCAATCCTTCGAGCAGGCGGTCCGCGTAGTCGGTGATTTTGAAGCTCCACTGCGAGAGGTTGCGCCGCTCGACCGGCGAGCCGCAGCGCCAGCAGCGCCCGTCCTCGACCTGCTCGTTCGCGAGCACCGTCCGATCGATCGGACACCAGTTCACCGGCGCTTCGCGTTTGTAGGCCAGGCCGCGCTCGAACAAGCGCAAGAAAAACCACTGGTTCCAGGTATAGTACGCCGGATCGCAGGTGGCGAACTCGCGCGTCCAGTCGTAGCCGGTGCCCATCAGCCGAATTTGACGGCGCATGTTGTCGATGTTGTCGCGGGTCCAGCTCTCGGGATCGATCCCGCGCGCGATCGCGGCGTTCTCGGCCGGCAGCCCGAACGCGTCCCAGCCCATCGGATGCATGACGTTGAAACCGCGCATGCGCTGCATGCGCGCGATCGCGTCGCCCAGGGTGTAGTTCTTGGCGTGCCCGACGTGAAGATCGCCCGAAGGATACGGGAGCATCTCGAGCACGTAGTATTTCGGCCGCGGGTCGTCGTCGTGCGCGACGTAGATGCCGTCGCGTTCCCAGCGCTCCTGCCAGGCGCGCTCGGCGGCGCGGAAATCGTAACTCCCCTCTTCGGACATCCGCCGTGTCTCCTGCGGCGCGGCGCGGGGCCCCTCTGCGAAAACGCTTGCCGGCGCCGCGCACGTCGTGATCGAGCGGCATGACACGTGTCCTGATCGCCCTCGGCGCGGCACTTGCGCTTGGCCTGGCCGTGTGGCTGCACCCGGTGCGTCCCGCCCCGGCTGCGGCCGGCGGGTTCGATGCGGCGCGGCCGCCGCAGCGGGAACCGCCGTCGCGCGCGCCGGCGGCGCACGCCGTCGTCTACGTCGCCGGCGAGGTCGTGCATCCGGGCGTCTACAGCGTCGCCGCGGACGAGCGAATCGCGGCAGTGGTCGCGCGCGCGGGCGGGATGCGGCCGGGTGCCGACCCGACCGCCGTCAACCTGGCGGCGCACGTGCACGACGGCGATGAGATCCTGGTCCTTCCCCGCGGGGCTGCGGCGCCGGCGCACGCGCATCGCCGGCGGAGCGCCGGGCCGCGCCGGCGTGCCCACGGACGTCGCGGCGCAACCCGGCATGGAGCACCGGGCGCTCCGGTCGACATCAACCGCGCCGACGCCGCGACGCTGGCGGCTGTGCCCGGAATGGGCCCCGGTCTTGCCGAGCGCATTGTCGCCTTTCGCGCCGCGAACGGTCCCTTCACCTCGACCGATGAACTGCTCGACGTCTCGGGTATAACCGACCGGCGGCTCGATGCGATGCTGCCGTACGTCATCGCACGGTAGCGTCACGCTTGCGTCACGCTCCCGCGCCAGGAAGGTGCACATGCGGGGAGCGGGCCGGCTGATACTGTTGAGTGCGGCAGCACCGGCCGCGCCCGAACCGGTAGCGCCGGCGTCACCGGTCACGACCGCGAATCCCGCTCCGCGATGACCGTCACGCGCGTCGCCGCGAACGGTCTCGAATTCGAGGTCGACACGTGGGGCGCGGGCGACCGGCTCGCGCTTTGCCTGCACGGCTTTCCCGAACTCGGGTTCTCGTGGCGGTATCAAGGCCCGCTGCTGGCCGAACTCGGGTATCGCGTGTGGGCACCGAACTTGCGCGGCTACGGCAACTCGAGCCGTCCGCGCGAGCGCGCCGCGTACGCGATGACCCACTTGCTCGACGATGTCGCCGGCTTGATCGACGCATCGGGTGCGCGCTCGGTGACGCTTCTCGGGCACGACTGGGGTGCGATGGTCGCCTGGTTTTTTGCGATGCGCCGCGTGCGCCCGCTCGAGCGGCTCGTCATCATGAACGTGCCGCACCCGGCGGCCTTTCGCGCCGCGCTGCGCCATCTTCCGCAGAAGCTGCGCTCATGGTACGTTCAATTCTTTGCGCTGCCGAAGCTTCCCGAATTCGTGCTCGGCTTGGGCGGCGCGGCGCCGGTCGGATGGCTGATCGCGCTCAGCGCCTCCGACCGGCGCCGCTTCGGGCCCGAAGTGCTCGACGTCTACCGGCATGCGGCAGCACAGCCCGGCGCGTTGACCGCGATGATCGACTGGTACCGCGCGAACATCGGCGGCGGCGGCATGGGCACGTTGCTACGCAGCGGCATACCGGTGATCGAGACCCCGACGCTCATGCTGTGGGGCGAGGCCGATGTCGCGCTCGGCGTGGACACGACCTACGGCACCGAGCGCTACGTGCGTGAGCTGACCCTGCGCTATCTGCCCGGCGTTTCGCATTGGGTGCAGCAGGAGGCCCCCGAGCAGGTCAACGCCATGCTGACCGCGTTTCTGCGCGGCGAGCCCGTACCGTCGGCCCGCTGCGCCGACCCTCGCAACGCAACGCGGCGGACGGCGGTCATGTCCCGCATGAACGTGCAGGAGCCGCTGCCGCCGAGCGCGCGCCGCGGCCGATCGGTCGCGTCGGTGTGGGCGGCGCTGCGTGACGGTGCGGAGCGGGTCGCTGCCGGCGAGCCGGCGTTGGAAGCGTTCGCGCGCGGGCTCGTGCTCGAGCAGGCGTCGTTCGCCGACGCGCTCGCACAGGTGCTGGGCGCGAAACTTGCGGGCCCCGATCTCACCGAAACCGAGCTTCGGGCGCTGGCGACGACCGTGCTGCATCACGAACCGCAGATCACTGCGTATGCTGCGGACGATCTCGCGGCGAGCGTCGAGCGCGACCCGGCGTATCGCGATGCGTTCACGCCGTTCGCCTACGCCAAAGGTTTTCACGCGCTCGAATGGCAGCGCATCGCGCACGCGCTCTGGTGCGGCGGCCGCGAGGATCTGGCGACGTACCTGGAGGGCCGCGCCAACGACGTGCTCGCGATCGACATTCATCCCGGTGCGGTGATCGGCCGCGGCGTGTTCATCGATCACGGCACCGGAATCGTGATCGGCGAGACGGCGGTCGTGGGCGACGACGTCTCGATGCTGCACGGCGTCACGCTCGGCGGCACCGGAAAAGAATCCGGCGACCGGCACCCCAAGATCGGCTCCGGCGTGCTGATCGGCGCCGGGGCGACGATCCTCGGCAACGTGCGCGTCGGTGACGGCGCGAAGGTCGCGGCCGGCAGCGTCGTGTTGCGTCCGGTCGCGCCGCATACGACCGTTGCGGGCGTACCGGCGCACGTGGTCGGCTCGACCGGTACCGAACTACCCGCGCAATCGATGGACCAGGACTTCCTCGACTTTCAGATCTGAGGCGCGGCTACCAGCCTCCGCCTGAATCGCCGCCGCCGCCGAAGTCTCCGCCGCCGAAGCCGCCCCCACCGAGGTCGCCGCCGCCCGAGTCACCCCAGCCGCCGCCGCCGACGTTCGAGGTGTCGATCTGCCCGGCATCGCTCTGCCAACCACTCGCGTCCGCCGCCGCACCTGGGTCGACCATTCCGGCGGCGCCATAGCCGCCGCCGTCGCCGAAGTTGCCGCCGCGGTTGTTGAACATCTCGTTGCCGAGCCACGCGCCGCCGAGACCGCCGAGCAGGCCGCTCCAGAACCCGCCGCCTCCGCCGTATCCGTAACCGGGACCGAAGTTGCCCATCGGCGGGCCGCTCATCCCCGGTCCGCCCATCCCCGGTCCGCCGGAGCCCGGCGGCATCATACGCGGCCCGGACATCGCGCGAAAGATCCCGCGAATCACGAAAAAGATAACCGCCAGGATGATGATCCACCAAAACCAGCTCATGTTCCAACCCCCGGACGAGCTTCGTTGCGTTGCGCCGGACACGCCCATCGGTTGCCGCGCGCGGTTCAGCGAGGACACGTGACCCAAGTACGTATTGACGATCAGGTTCACGCCGGTCTCGACGCCTTCATCGAAATTGCCCTGCGCGAACGAAGGCCGCATCGCCGCATAGATCGACTGAAACGAGTGGTTGGGAAAGAAACGAATCGACGCACCGTCGCCGGCGACGCGAATCTGCCGCTCGTTCTTGGCGATGAAGATCTCGACACCGTTCACTTGCTGCTGCGCGAAACTGCGCTCGAGCGCGGCGTCGGCTGACGCTCCGTCGAGCGACGGCGTCGTGACGACGACGACTTCTTTCCCGGTCTGCGCGTTGAACGCGCCGACCTGCTGATCGATCTGCGCGATCGCGGTCTGCGAGAGCAGGTGCGCGTCGTCGACGACGTAGCTGGTGCGCGCGAAGGCAGGCGTGACCGCCGACGCGAGCGCGACGGTGAATGCGGCGAGTGCCGCGAGCGGTTTCATCGGTGGATCCTCCGCAAGCTTGTACCCTGCCAGGGGCGGGAAGTTGCGACGACGCGCGTGGGGCTAGCGAACCATGACCAGCGCGACGCCGACCGAGGTGGCGATGAAGATGGCCAGCAGCACCCACACGAACGCCTTCATCAGGCCGTTCCAGTGTTTGCTCGAACGGAACGGCTTGGGCCTCATCGGGCTTCGGCCCGGGCCTCGGCAACCCGGCCCCAGAGCCGCTCCAGGTTGTAGAACTGCCGCTGCTCGGGCGTGAAGACGTGCGCGACCACGTTGCCGAGGTCGATCAGGATCCAGCCGCCGTCGGCATGCCCTTCGAGCCGTGCCCGCAAGCCGGCCTCGGCAGCGCGCGCCACGATCGCGTCGGCCAGCGCCCGGGTCTGGATCACCGAACGTCCGGTCACCAGCACGAAGGCGTCGGCGACGATCGTGCGCCCGACCAGATCGAGGACGACGATGTCCTCACCCTTGCGTTCTTCGGCGGCGTCGCGGACGAGGTCGACCAGATCGAGTTCAGGCAGAGCAGGGCTCCTTTGCGGAAGCAGGTTCGGATGGGGCGGGCAGTTCGACATCGTACCGCCGGGCGGCGGCCCGCGTTTGGGGTGCGACCCCCAGACCCCGCTGCGCGAGGTAGCGCAGCGTCGAGGCCAACAGACCGCGCAGCGCGCCGTCGAGGTCGCGAAAGGCGAGCGTCGCGAGTTCGGCCCGGCCGGGAAAGTCCCGCCCGGGTTCCAGCCCGTCGGCGAGGTAGACGACACTGTCCAACGGGCTCATGACCGCGTCCGCGACGGTGTGTTTGCGAATCGCCGAGAGCACGTCCGGATCCGTGATCCCGAACTGCTCGCGGGCCAGCTCGGCGCCGAGCGCGGCGTGCAGCACGATTGGGTGATCGCGCTCGAACGGACCGACCGGAAGGCCTCGCCTAGCGCTCTCCGCGAGCAGCCGCTCGGCCGGGAAGAGCCGCGCCAGATCGTGGAGCAAGCCCGCGGTGCGCGCCGCGCCCGGATCGATGCCGTGCGCGCTCGCTAGCCGTGCGCCCAGACGCGCGACGCGCACGATGTGCGCCATGCGATGGTCCTGGGCCGTGTGCTCGCGGACGCGCCGTGCCAAGCGCGCGAACGCGACGCCGGTCAGTGCCGGATCTCCCGGAAGACGCTGGCGCCGATCGGACGGCCGCTCAGCCGTGCCGGGGCATAGGCATCACCGGCCAAGCGCGCGCTCAGGGCCGTATCGAAGGCGGGGTCCCCGCTGGCCAACACGACGCTCACGCCGCGCACGATGCCCCCACGGTCGAGATCGATGCGTACGATCGTCGCCTGCGCTCCGCTTCCGTCGGCGACGTTGGAACGACGCAGTTTGGGCGCCGTAAACAGAAATTGCGGCTGGGTCGGCTGCGGAGCGCTCAGATAGCCCAGCCGCAGCAACGTCGCCCGATCGCCGATGACCACGTGCGAGAGCGTCGCGGTCGCGCGGTCGAAGACGAGCACGAACGCCGACTCGGCGCCGCGCCGGAACACGCGGAAATTCGTGCCTTCGGTCTCCGCGTCGGCGGCGAGCTCGTCGCGCGTGCCGAGCGACGTCGTCGTGCCGAAGATCAGCGTATGGCTGACCCCGTCGACCTCGATTGCGTACCGCGTACCCGGCGGCTCGGCCAAATCGAAGGCGTGCACGGCCGCGTCTTCGTCGCCGATGACCGCATCGAGCGTCGCGCCGTCCGCGATGAAGGTGACGTGCTGTCCGTTATCCTTGGTCGCTACGGACGCTGGGATTCCGTATTGGTGCACGATCGCCGGCAACGGCCGGTGCAGGATCTCCGCCGGAACGGCGGTCACGCGCGGCCGGCAATCTGGTGCTCGAGCGTGGCGCGCAAGACGCGCAGCCGCGCTGCATAGAGTTCGCCCTTGAGGTTCCCGGCCCACATGACCAGCGCGTTCTCGCCGTTGTCGCTGTAGTATCCACGGCGCGTCGAGACCGTCGTGAAGCCGTACTTGCGATAGAGTTTCTGCGCCGCGACGTTCGACTCGCGCACCTCGAGCGTGATCCACGATGCGCCGCGCGCAATCGCTTCATCGAGCAGCTTGAGCAGCATCTCTTCGCCAAACCTCCGGCCGCGCAGCGAGGGATGGACGGCGATCGTCGTGACGTGCGAATCCTCGAGGATCACCCAGATCCCGCCGTACGCCACGATGCGCCCGTCGAGGCGGCCGATGAAGTAGTGGGCCAGCTTGTTGTCGCGAATCTCGTTCGCAAACGCGTTCACCGGCCACGCAGTGGTGAACGATGCCGCTTCGATCTGCAGCACGGCCGTCAGATCGGCCGGCGTCATCGGTTCGATCTGCAGGGCTTTGGGCGCGTCGGCGTCCGCCGGGTACAGTTCGGCTTTCACAGCACGCTGGGACGCACGGCGGGTGCCTCGCCGTAGTCGGGTGCGAGGGCGTGCGGGCTCGCGAGGGGACGGCGCACGCGCGCGAGCGCGGCGATTGCGACGGCCGGTATCTCGTCCCGGGGCGGAAGCGCTCGCACGTTCCATCCGCGTTCGGCGATCTGCGCGAGCACGTCCTCCGTGTCACCGGCTGCGGCGAGCGGACCGGGCGGCCCGGTCAGCAGCCGGTCGAGCACGTCGGCGGGTGGACCGCACGCGTATTCTTGCCGGCGCTCGTCACGCCGGCGAGCGCACACCACGTCCCGGCGGCCGCGGACGACCGTGATCAGCGGCAACGGCGGTGATTCCGGCTCGAGAGCATCGTACGACGAGACCCCGACCAGCGGGATCGCGCTCCCATACGCCAGCGCCTTGGCGTACGACACCGCGATGCGCAGCCCGGTGAACGAACCCGGACCGGTGCCGACCGCGATGCGGTCGAGGTCGCGCAGGCGCAGGCCGGCCCGCGCCAGCAGGTCCTCGATGCGGCCGAGCCCGCGTTCGAGCGCGTCGGGGCTGCGCGACGCGTCGGCGACGACCGCGCTGCCGTCGTCGAGCGCGACCGAAAAACCGCCGAGCGCTCCGTCGATTGCAAGGATCCTCATCGCCGTTGATGGCGCACGGTTCGGGGTCCCTCCCCGCTGCCGTCGATCGAAACCTCGATTCGTTCGGCCGGAAGCCAGGCCTCGGCGCGTTCAGGCCACTCGACGAAAACGATCCGGTCGGCGGCAAAGGCATCCTCGAGGCCGAGTTCGGGGAGTTCGCCGGCCGCGTTTTCGATCCGATACAAATCGACGTGCTCGACGGGCGGCGTGCCCGGGTAGGTGTGGCGAAAGACGAAGGTTGGACTGCTTACCGCGTCGTCGGTGCCGTGCAGTGCGCGTACGATGGCGCGCACGAGCGTCGTCTTTCCCGCACCCAGCGGACCGCGCAGCGCGACGACGTCGCCTGCTTGCAGACGCGCCGCGAAGCGGCGGGCGAACGCGTCCAGTTCCGCCATCGTGTCGAGGACGTCTTCTCCTGTAGTCAGAATAGCGTTAGGTGCTTCTGCGGTGGAGTGACGTCCTGGTCGGAATGGTCGCTGGGGCGGTCTGCTCGGTCGTCGCGGCGGCGTTCGAAACGGTCGTCCTGACGGCCCGTTTCTTCTCCTTGGGCCATATCGGCGGCGGACTCGGCAGCAAGCTCGTCATCATCGCGCTGGTGGGCGCCGTCGTCGGCGGTGTCGTCGGGTTCCTGGTCGGAGCGCTTTTCAAGCAGCGCGACAGCCCCGCGCGGTGATCCGCGGCGGTGCCGGGCACGGTGCCGGTAAACCGGTCCGCTTTCGCGCGCAATCCGGGCCGGCGCTCGTGCGCCGCTCTTCCCTGGTAAGAAAGAATTCGTGAACAACGACAGTCGACTTTCGGCGATCGCGGTCGAGGACGAGATGCGGGAGAGTTACCTCTCCTACGCGATGTCCGTCATCGCGTCGCGCGCACTTCCCGACGTCCGCGACGGCCTCAAGCCGGTCCAGCGCCGGATCTTGTACGCGATGCGCGAGATGGGGCTCGACCCCTCGAAGCAGCATCGCAAGTGCGCCGGTGTCATCGGCGAAGTCCTCAAGTCGTACCATCCCCACGGCGACCAGTCGGTGTACGACGCGCTGGTGCGGATGGCGCAGGATTTCACCCTGCGCTACCCGCTGGTCGACGGGCACGGCAACTTCGGTTCACCCTCGCCCGATCCGCCGGCCGCCTATCGGTACACCGAGGCGCGGCTCGCGCGCGCGGCGCTCGACATGCTGGCCGACATCGACAAAGAAACCGTCGATTTCGTCCCCAACTTCGATAACCAAACCGAAGAGCCGGTCGTGCTCCCGGGCCGGCTGCCGCAGCTGCTCGTCAACGGCAGTTCCGGCATCGCGGTCGGCATGGCGACCAATATTCCGCCCCACAACGCCGGCGAGATCTGCGACGCGATCGGCTATCTGATCGAGAACGCGGGCACGAACCGTACCGACGACGAGCTCGACGACGGGCTGGCAGAGATCGTGCAGGGCCCGGACTTCCCGAACGGCGGGATCCTGATGGGACGCGAAGCGATCCGGCAGGCCTACAAGACGGGCCGCGGTTCGGTGATCCTGCGCGGAAAAGCGGAGATCGTCGAGGAGAAGGGCCGCTTCAAGATCGTCATCAGCGAGATCCCGTATCAGATCGCGACCAACCGCGTCGTCGACGCGATCGTCGAGGCATATCAGGAAAAACGGATCGTCGGCATCACACGGCTCGACGACGAGTCGAATCGCAAGGGCATGCGCATCGTGGTCGAGCTAGCCCGTTCGGCGACGCCGCAAGTCGTGCTGAATCAGCTCTACAAACAGACGCCGCTGCAATCGAGCTTCGCCTTCAACATGCTGGCGCTGGTCCCGGTGCTCAACAAACGCGGCGAGTTCATGGAGCACCCCCCGGGCACGCAGCCGCCGCTGGAGCCGCAGGTGCTCAGCCTGCGCGGCATGCTGCAGCATTTCATTACCCACCGCAAAGACGTCGTCCGGCGCCGCGCGACCTACGATTTGCGCAAGGCTCAAGAGCGCGCGCACCTGCTCGAAGGCTTCCGGATCGCGCTCGACAACATCGACGAGGTCATCGCGATCGTGCGCGCGAGCCAGACGGTCGAGGACGCGCGCACCAACTTGGGCGCGCGCTTCGGTCTCTCCGACGTCCAGGCGGCGGCGATCGTCGACATGCGCCTGCGGACGCTGACGGGCCTCGAACGGCAGAAGATCGAGGACGAGTACAACGCCCTGCTGGCGACGATCGCCGATCTGACCGATCTGCTCGGCTCCGACCAGCGGATGCTGGCCGTCATCCGCGACGAGACGCTCGACGTCAAGAAGCGCATCGGCGACCCGCGCCGGACGCCGGTCGAAGCGCTCGAGGGCGAGATCGCGATCGAAGACATCATCGCCGACACCGACGTCGTGGTCACGGTCACGGTCGGCGGTTACATCAAGCGCGTCTCGGTCGATACGTTCCGCGCGCAAAACCGCGGCGGCCGCGGCGTGATCGGCATCGCGAACCTCAAGAAAGAAGACGTCGTCCGCAACTTCTTCATCGCGACGACGCACCAGCACGTCATCTTTTTCACCAACAAGGGCCGCGCGTTCCGGCTGCGGGCGTACGAGATTCCGGATTCGACGCGGCAAGCGCGCGGCACGGCGCTGGTCAACCTGCTGCAGCTCCCGCCGGGTGAAAACGTGACCGCGGTGTTCCCGGTGCGCCGCTTCGACACCGACGAGAACCTCGTCATGGTCACTCGGCACGGCGTCATCAAGAAAACCAAGCTCAGCGAGTTCGAGAACGTTCGCCGTAACGGATTGATCGCGATCGGGCTGGACGAAGGCGACGAGCTCCTGGCCGTCGATCTGAGCCGCGGCGATCGCGACATCATCCTCGCCACGCACGACGGCATGGCCGTGCACTTCAACGAGAAAGACGTTCGCGCCATGGGCCGGCCCGCGCGCGGCGTCAAAGCGATGACGCTGGCCGCCGGCGACGAGATCGTCGCCATGGACGTGGTCGAGGACGACCGCCGCGAGGTGCTGATCGTCACCTCGCACGCGTTTGGAAAGCGGACGCCGATCGACGACTACCGCCACACGTCGCGCGGCGGTAAGGGTGTCAAGGCCTTCGCCAAGGAGAGAGAGATCGGCCACGTCGTCGATCAGATTCTGGTGCGGCCCGAGGACGAGCTGCTGATGATCACCTCCGGCAATCAGGTGATCCGCATTCCGGTGAGCCAAATCCGCCGCGCGGGTCGCTCGACCAAGGGCGTGCGCCTTCAGAAGCTCGATGAAGGCGACGAAGTGATTGCGATCGCGAACCTCGGCCAGCAGTCGAAAGCCGTCGCCGAAATTACCGGCGAGGCGCCGGCCACGGCATAATCAGCGGGTCGGCCGAGGCGGCGACGTAGTCGCCCACGTGCGGCTGGCCCGGGCCGGTCAGTCGCGCCGCGACCAGCCTGCCGTGTGCGTCGATCACGACCAGCTCGAACGGCGTGCGCGGGAGGCCCTGCGCATCGGCGACCGCGTGCAGCACCTGGTCGTCGGCGAACGAACCGCTGCGTTCGATCAGCGCGACGTTGCCCGCAATCGCGACGATCCGCGCGACCGGCCGCAGCAGCGGCCCGCGGCCGAGTGCGGCGCGCGCGCTGCGTTCCCAAAGCCGCTCCGCGTTGCCTTCGTCGTCGCCCAGCTTCCGGGTCGCCAACGGGTCGCCGTCGACCGCGCTGACGCGGGCCGGCAGCGTAACGCCGGTGATGCAGTTGCGGACGACGAGCCGCACGATGCCGTAGTGGCGCGCGGGATCGCGCGCCAGCCCCGGCAGATACGGCGCGCCCTCGAAGCGCGCAGCCAGCGCGTACAAGCCGTGCGCGCTGCGGCAGCGCGCCTCGTCCGGCGCATCGGCATCATCCTCCACCACCACCGGATGGCCGCCGGCGTACTCGGTGACCAGGCGGCGCCAGAGGGCCGGCGTCATCGATCCGGCCGCGCTCGGCGCAACCGACTCGAAAATCACCACCGGCACCGCGGTGGGCGCCGGGGCCGGAGTCGGTCCGGCGCGGCGGAGGGCGGCTCCCGCGGGCGCAGCCGCGGCCGACACGAGCACCGTCACGGCAAGGGCGCGGAGCGGGCGCACGCCTTCGGGTTCCGGACCGAAACCGCGGCTCCTACGACGGGGTCGAGATGCTCGGAGGTATGAAAACCACAACCATGAGCGCACTCGCCGACGTGTCCGAGAGCACCTTCCCGACCCAGGTGCTCGCTTCCGACAAGCCCGTCTTGGTCGATTTCTGGGCACCCTGGTGCGGGCCGTGTAAAATGCTCTCACCGGTGGTCGAAAAGGTCGCCGGCCAGCTCGGCAGCCGGGTCAGCTTCGTCAAGCTGAACACCGACGAGAACCCCTCCCTCGCGGGCCAGTACGGCGTCTCAGGCATCCCGTGCCTGATCCTCTTCAAGGGCGGCAAGGCGGTCGACCGGATCGTCGGGTTCGTCCCCGAGGCGCATATCCGCTCGATGCTCGACAAGCACCTCGCAGCGGCCTAGCGGCCGCCCCGAGTCCCGCCCCCAGCCCGCCCCGCTCCGAGCGCCGGCGGGCTTCTTTGTGCCCCGGTACCGAAAACACCAAATACAAAATACAAGGAAAAATATTCTGCCGCTCAGTAAGCGACCCCATGACGGAGGTTTCCTGGATTACCCAGGGCCTTCACCTTCGATGGGATGGCGTATGACAAAGAAGCTGCTCGCTTTTCTCTTTGCCCTTATCCTGGCCACCACGACGGCGGCGCGCGCCGACCTGGCCGAGGACATGCAGGCGCAGATCGACGCCCTGCAGAGACAGCTGAACGCGGTCAAAGCGCAGCTGGATCAAATCAAGGCGCAGCAGGCGGCAAAACCTGCTCCTACACCGACGCCGCCTGGCAAGCCCGTGCTCATCAAGAACGGAACCGAGGGCACGTTCCTCATCGGGGGCGAGGCCATCCAAATATACGGGAACTTCGACGTCTCATACGACGACACGACCAAAGGTCTGGCGAAATACTATCCCTTTTCGGGCGGTGGCCCGGTCGGCAACTACGGCTGGATGCCGGGAGTCTCGACCAACCTTTCCTACATCGGCGTGCGCGGCGATCACGCGCTCGGCCCGCGCAGCGGCTTCCTCTATCAGCTTGAAACCGAAGTCGATATCTCGAACGAACCCGGTACGCCGGCATCGAACAGCAATAACGGCGCGATCGTCAAAGGCGCGCTCGTATCGCGCAATAGTTTCATCGGCTTCGATACGTCGCTAGGCGCGTTCAAGATCGGCAAGTCGGACGCGCCGTACAAGAACGCGACCGCGCGGATGAACCCCTTCTCAGGTGAGATCGGCGACTATGCGGTGATCATGGGCAACACCGGCGGCGACAATCGCGTCGAATTCGGAACGCGTTTCGACCACGCGATCTGGTACGAGTCACCGAACTGGGGCGGCGTGACGTTCAACGGCTTCGTATCGCCCGGTCAGAATCGCGCCTACGACAGCAGCAACATCGCGGCCGGTGAGGTCGATTGCGCCGGCGGGAACTCGCCCGGTAGCGGCGCGTTGCCGCCGCTGTGCAACGACGGCGCATTCGCAACCGCCTACAGCACGGACCTCCAATACCTCAACGGCAATAAGAACCTCTACCTGACCGGTGCCTACGAACTGCACAAGAAAGTCAACCGCACCAGCGACTTGGCGGACCTCGATCCGAACGACGTCGTTGATGAAGACGCGTGGAAGGGCGGCATCCAGTACATTCCGGTGCCAGGCACGACTTTCAGCGGGATCTACGAAAGCTTCCACCGCTACGTGCCGGCGTACCTCAGCTACCAGAACGAGCGCCAGCGCAACGGCTTCTGGTTCGCGCTGACGCAAAACCTCAGCGCGCGGGACAACATCAACTTCGGCTGGGCGAAGGCCCTCGCTACTCCCGGAGATCCCGGTCAGCACAACACTCCCGCAGCCGCCAATCCGGCGAATATGGCAAACCTGTACACGATCGCGTTCAAGCACGCGATCGACCGGCACGTCTCGTGGTACTTCGACTGGGCCGAGACGCTCAACCAGGCGGCTGCCCATTACGATCTGGGCGCGGGTGGACGCGCGATCACGACCGACTGTCATGATGCCTCGACACTGGCCGCGTTCGATCCGACCGCCAACGGCGGCGCGGGCGGCGTGACCGGAGCGGGGCCGCACTGCTACGCGGGCGGACAGCTCCGCGGCTTCTCGGGAGGCATCGACCTGCGGTTCTAAAACCTCAGGGGACCGTGCTTCCGGCGGTCCACCGACTCCTCGACGAACCGCGCATTGCGCGGTTCGTCGTGCTTTTGGGCAGCGTGACCGTGAAAGAGCAGATCGGTGCCGCGCTCGCGCGCGCCCGCCGCGCTCCGGCCGTACCCGATCCGGGGGCGGTCGCGGACGAAGTCGTCGTGGCGCTGGCTCACGAAGCGCGCGAGATGTTCAGCGGCGTGCTGAACGGCACGGGCATCCTGCTGCACACCAACCTCGGCCGGGCGCCACTGGCGGCCGAAGCGATCGACGCGATCGCGGCGGCCGCGGCCGGTGCATCGAATCTCGAGTACGATCTTACCTCCGGCCGGCGCGGCTCGCGCCACGACCGGCTGCGATCGGCGCTGCGCGCGGCGACGGGAGCGGAGGATGCGCTGGTCGTCAACAACTGCGCCGCCGCGGTGCTGCTGATGCTCGATACGTTCGCGCGAGCACCGGACGGCAGCGCGCGCGAGGTGATCGTCGCGCGCAACGAACTGATCGAAATCGGCGGCGGGTTTCGGCTTCCGGACGTGCTGGCACGCAGCGGCGCCCAGCTGGTCGAGGTCGGCACGGTCAACAAACTGCGTCTCGACGACTACGCGCGCGCGCTCGGGCCGCGTACGGCGCTGCTGCTGCGCGTCCACCGTTCGAACCATCGCATCGAAGGATTCGTCGCCGGCGTTGGGCCGCGCGACCTGGTCGCGTTAGGCCGCCGCGCCGGCGTCCCGGTGGTCGAGGACCTCGGCAGCGGCGCGCTGACCGATCTGCAGGCGTACGGTCTGCCCCCGGAACGCACGGTGCAGGAGGCCGTCGCCGAGGGCTTCGATCTGGTCGCGTTCTCCGGCGACAAGCTGCTGGGTGGGCCGCAGGCCGGGATCGTCGCCGGCCGGACGGCGGCGATCGCGCGGCTGCGCGCAAATCCGCTGCTGCGCGCACTGCGCGTCGGCTCGGCGACGCTGGCGGCGCTCGGCGCAACATTGGCGCTGCACCGCGACGCGACGGCCCGCGCGCGGATTCCGTTCTACGCGATGCTCGGCGCGCCGCTCGAAACGCTGTGCGCCCGCGCCGCGGCGCTGACCGAGCGCCTCCGGGCGTTGGAACTGGACGTCGTCGCGCACGACGCGTACGCCGGCGGCGGCACGCTGCCGCTGGTCGCCATCCCGTCGATCGCGCTGGCCTGGCGCACGGCGCGCGGTGGTGCGACGGCCGGCGCGGAGCGCCTGCGCGCAGGGACGCCGCCGGTGATCGCGCAGGTCGCCGAGCAGACGGTGCTGATCGATCTGCGCACGATCGCGCCGCACGACGACGAGGCGCTCGGCGCGGCACTCGGCGCCGCCGGCTGATGCACGTCGTCGGCACCGCCGGTCACGTCGACCACGGCAAGTCGTGGCTGGTCCGGGCGCTGACCGGCACCGATCCCGACCGCCTGATCGAGGAGCAGCTGCGCGGGATGACGCTCGACCTCGGCTTCGCGCACCTGCGGTTCGACGACGGCGTTGAGGCCGGCATCATCGATGTCCCGGGACACGAACGGTACATCCGCAACATGCTGGCCGGCGCAGCGGGGATGGAACTGCTGCTGCTCGTCGTCGACGCTAGCGAAGGCGTCCGCCCGCAGACGGTCGAGCACCTGGCGATCCTCGATTTCCTCGACGTGCAGCGCGCGATCGTCGTGCTCACCAAACGCGATCTCGTCGATGATGCGAGGCTGGCGGCGGCCGGCGACGAGGTACGGCGCGCGACGCGCGGGACGGTCGCGCAGGACGCGCCGGTGGTCGCCGTTTCGACCGTTACCGGCCAGGGTCTGGCTGCGCTGCGCGACGCGATCCATACGGCGCTGATCGCGCTGCCGCCGCGGGCGCCGGACGCGCCGGCATTTCTGCCGATCGATCGCGTCTTCAGCCGCACCGGCGCCGGAACGATCGTGACGGGCACGCTGATGCAAGGCACCGTGCGCGTCGGCGACACGCTGCGGCTCTCACCGCCCGGTCGCGAGCTACGGATCCGTTCGCTGCATACCTTTGGTGCGGCGCGCGAGGCCGTCGCAGCGGGTGCGCGCGTCGCCGTCAACTTGCCGGGCGTTGAGGTCGCCGAGATCCATCGCGGAGCCGTGCTCGCCGATCCGGCATTCGCCGCAACGCGCCTCGTTCACGCACGCTTCCGCGCGTTCGCTGACGGGCGCGCGCTGCTGAAACGGCGCACGGCGGTGCGCGCCGCGCTCGGCGCGGGGGAGGTGCTGGGCGTGCTCGAGCTGGGCGCGCCGCCGCGCGACGACGAAGCGGTCGACGCGATGGTGCGACTGCGTGAGCCCGTGGTAACGTATCCGGGTCAGCCGTTCGTGCTGCGCACCCTTTCGCCGATCGTGCTGCTGGGCGGCGGCAGGGTCGCGGCTGCGGGCGGCGCCGATGCCGCCGATGCGCCCGAAGCCGATCTCGACGTGCTGGCGCGCGCGCTGGCGTCGAGCGGCGCGGCGTGCACGCCGGCGGAACTCGCGGCGCGAGCGAACCTGCGGCTCGAGCGCGTCGAAGAACTCGCCGAAGAACTCGTCGCGCGCGGCGGGGCACGGCTGCTCGGCCAGCCGCGCGCCTATGTTGACGGGGGCGACGCCGACGCGCTCTCGGCGCGGATCGCGGCGGCGCTGGCGCGCCGGGAGGCCGAAGCGCCGTGGATTACGGGCGTCACCCTCCAGGCGCTGGCGCGCGAGTTGACCGTCGACGAAACGTTTCTGCTGCGTTTCTTGCGAGCCGAAGCCGACGAGGGTCGTATCAGCGCGCGCGGCGGCTATTTCTTGAGCTCGAGGCATGTGCCGCGCTTGAGCGACGAGCAGCGCGCGTTCTTCGCCACCGCGCTGGCGCGGGACGAAGCCGCTCCGCTCACTGGGCATCCGTTGCCCGGCGTCGTTGCGTCCGTGCGCGGCAGCCGCATCGCCGGCGTCGGCGCGGCCTTCGAAACGCTGGTCGTCACCGGCGAACTGGTGAAGGTCGGCGCCGACCTCTACACCGGCGCACAGATGGCCGAGATCCGGCGGCGGCTCGAAACGGCGATCGTGCGCGGCGGGACGATGACGGCGGCGCAGTTCCGCGATGCGGTCGGCACGACGCGCAAATACGCCTTGCCGCTGCTCGAGTGGTTCGATGCGAACGGTATCACCGTCCGCGACGGCGACGTGCGCCGCCTGCGCGCCGCGGCGCGATCGCGCGAAGCTCAGCCCCTTGCGGAGTGAACGGAGCCTTGCTTAGGCGACGGCGATCGTGCGGCGGTAGTCGGGAGCGAAGATCGCTTTCGGGATCATCGCGTGGACACCGGCGCAGACATTGACGATCTGCGTGACGCGAAAGTCGACCGCCAGCGAGGCCAAGCTGTAGGCGTCGTCGCGGCTCAGCTGCGCGCGGCGCTGGAGAAAGGCGATCGTCTGGCGCAACGCGATGCGCAAGGCCTGGTGCGGGTCGGGATCGCTTCCGAGCGCGATCCAGTGCGTTGGCGTTTCGGCGAAGGGCCAGTTCCAGTCGACCCGCTTATGCAGTATCACCTGCATGCACGCTTCGCGCATCGCGGTCTCGATTGCCGTGATGTTGACTTCGCCGTCGCCCTGCAGTGCGTGCGAGTCGCCGGTAAAAATCAGGCCGCCCGGGTGGAAGACGGGAACGAACAGCGAGGCGCCTACGGTCAGCTCTTTGAGATCGATGTTCCCGCCGAAGGCGCCCGGCGCGACCGAGCTGACCGCGGCATCGCCGGGTGGCGCGACGCCGAGCGTGCCCTGGAAGGGCCGGAGCGCGAGCCGGATCCGGTCGTTGAACGCGACGTACGCGCCGTTCGGATCGAGCTCGAAATAGCGGACGCGCGCGTGTTCGAACTCGTCGTGCAGCACCCCCGTGCCCAGCGCGCCGTCGTTGTGGAAGTTCGCGCCGAAGTCGATCGTCTCGAGCCGCAGCATGCGCAGCTGCAGCACGTCCCCGGGCATCGCGCCGCGCACGGCGATCGGGCCGATGATGCTGTGCACGCCGCGCCCGGGATTCGCACTTCGCAGCGCCGACAGCTCGGCCGCACCGACGCCGGGCTGCAGGCGACCCAGGAAATGCGTCCACGTGTCTTCGTAGACGATGACGTCACCGGAATCGATCGTCACGAGCGGCGGACGGCCGGGATCGAGCAATCCTTGCACGACGGTCTGGGCGTCGGACGGGATGCGATGCGCGCGGCCGAGCGGAACCGGCGCCGACGTCGACGTCCACCCGTCGCCGGGCGGCGGGGAGGGAACCGGCGCGGTCGCGAGCGGATCGTCGCCGGCGCCGCGCCAGACTTCGTAGCATTGTGCGAGCACCTCACCGTCGATGCCGTCGTGCGCGCCGAGCTCGCGACGGCGCGCGGCCGTCGACGCGTGCTCGGCCGCCGCGCGGTCGAGGCGCGCGGGTGCGTCGTCGTCGCTGCAGCCGAACATCAGCCGGCGGCGCGCAGCTGGTCGAGGATGCGGTCGCGGCTGAGCAGCAGATGCCGCTCGAGGCGTGCGATCGCTCCGGCTCCATCGCCGTGCGCGACCGCGGTCGCGATCGCTTCGTGGTCGTCCCACACTTCGGGCATGTAGGTGCCGGCGCGCAGATAGGCGTGCATCAAGCGCATGATCTGCGACCACTGCCCATCGAGGGCCGCGACGAGATGCGGATTGTCGGACGCCGCCGCCAACTCGGCGTGGTAGTCGCGATCCAGATGAAACAACGTCGTGAGCGCCCCGGCCTCGATTGCGCGGCGCGCTTCGCCGTGCCGCCCCCTCGTCGCTTCGCGCACGTCGGCGTAGCGCTCGGCGGCCCGGCGCAGCGCGAGGGTCTCGAGTGCCAAGCGCACGTCGTAGAGTTCGACCACGTCCTTGGGGATCAAAGGCCGTACGACGGCGCCGCGGTTGGGGCTGATGACGACCAGGCCCTCGCCCTCCAACCGGCGCAGCGCCTCGCGCAACGGGATGCGGCTGACCCCGAAGGCCGCCGCCAAGTCATCCTGGAGCAGCCGCTCCCCGGGTCGAAAGCGGCCGGTGAGGATGGCCTCGCGGAGCGCGTCGATCAGCGCTTCGAAGCGGGTCTCGGGACGGGGCAGCGCGATGGCCATTGAGGATTGTATACGCCCAGCAGGAGGCCGGAGCCTGGCTCGCGACATCATTGTATACAATCCGCACCTAAGGGGACACCAGACGATGCAGACGCCCGAGAAGACACGGAGCCTGGCGGAGGAGCAGGAGCGCTGGGAACAGCTGACCCTGCTGCCCTTCACTGCGCGGCGCCCGGAGTCGCGGGCGACCTTCCGGACCCAGGGCGGCCTGCCGCTGGAGCGGCTCTATACTCCCGACCACCTGGCGGAACTCGATTACGTCCGGGACCTCGGCTTCCCGGGCGCTTTTCCGTATACGCGCGGACCGTACCCGACGATGTATCGCGCCCAGCCGTGGACGATGCGGCAGATCGCCGGCTTCGGCACCGCCGACGACACCAACGGGCGGTTCCGCTACCTGATCGCGCAAGGCCAGACCGGCATCTCGACCGACTTCGACATGCCGACGCTGATGGGCTACGACTCCGACGATGCCCGCAGCGAAGGTGAGGTCGGCCGCGAGGGCGTCGCCGTCGACAGCGTCGACGACATGCACGACCTCTATCGCGACATCGATCTCGAGCAGATCAGCGTCTCGATGACGATCAACCCGTCGGCTTGGATTCTGTTCGCGATGTATCTGGTCGTCGCGGACGAACGCGGCTTCGACCGCCGCAAGCTTTCGGGGACGATCCAGAACGACATCATCAAGGAGTACGTCGCGCAGAAGGAGTGGGTCTACCCGCCGCGTCCCGCGATGCGGATCGTGCGCGACACGATCACCTACTCGGCGCAGCATCTGCCGCGCTACAATCCGGTCAATGTCAGCGGCTATCACACCCGCGAGGCCGGCAGCACGGCAATTCAGGAAGTGGCGTTCACCCTCGCCGCGGGGATCGCATACGTCGAGGAAGTCGTCAAAGCCGGGCTCGACGTCGACGACTTCGCGCCGCGGCTGTCGTTCTTCTTCGTCTCGCAGATCGACTTCTTGGAAGAAGTCGCCAAGTTTCGCGCCGCGCGCCGCGTGTGGGCGCGGGTGATGAAGGAACGTTTCGGCGCGCGCAAGGCCGAATCGATGCGGCTCCGCTTCCACTGCCAGACGGCCGGCGTTTCGTGCACGGCGCGCGAGCCCTTGAACAACATCGCGCGCACCGCGATCGAGGCGCTGGCGGCAGTCCTGGGCGGCGCGCAGTCGCTGCACACCAACGGCTACGACGAGGCCCTCTCGATTCCGAGCGAAGCGGCGATGAAGATCGCGCTGCGCACGCAGCAGATCGTGGCCGAGGAGACGGGCGTCGTCGGCACGATCGATCCGCTGGGGGGCTCGTACGCGGTCGAACGCCTCACCGGCGAGATCGAGCACGGCTGCTTCGACTACTTTGCGGAGATCGACAAGCGCGGCGGCGTGATCGCCTGCATCGAGGACAATTTCTTCCAACTCGAACTCGCGGACGCGGCGTACGAACTGCACCGGCGCAAAGAGGCCGGCGAACGTCAGGTCGTCGGGGTAACGAAGTATCGCGACGACTCGCCCAACCCGGCGTTGGATCTCCATCACGTCGACGAAGCGGCGTCGCAGCGCCAACTCGACCGGCTGACGCGCACCAAGGCCAATCGTGACGACGCTGCCGTGCGAGCGACGCTCGACGAACTGGTTCGCGTGGCGAAGACCGACGAGAACATCATGCCCGCGACGCTGGCCGCGGTGAAGGCGCGCGCGACCGGCGGCGAGATCGTCAACGCGCTGCGCCCGATCTTCGGGACCTACGTGGAGAAGCCGGTCTTTTGATCACCCAGCGCGTCCATCGCGATCTGGCGCGCGCGATCTCGGCGGTTGAGAACCGGATCGTGCCGCTCTCGGCGGCCCGTGCGACGCTCGCGGCGCAAGGCCACACGCCCGCGGCTGCGCGCGCCGACGTCGTCGGCATCACCGGGCCGCCGGGTGCCGGAAAGTCGACGCTGGCCGACCGCCTGATCGAGGGCCTTCGCGCGGCCGGCGAGACGGTGGCCGTCATCGCGGTCGATCCGTCGTCGCCGTTCACCCACGGCGCGGTGCTCGGCGACCGGGTACGTATGCAGCGGCACGCCGGCGACGTTGGCGTGTTCATCCGCAGCATGGCGTCGCGCGAGGCGGGCGGCGGGCTGGCGCCGGCGACGCGCGACGCGGTTCGGCTCGCCGAGGCGGCCGGTTTTGACGTGATCCTGGTCGAGACGGTCGGCGTCGGGCAAATCGAACTCGAGGTCGTCGCGGTCGCCGACTGCATCGTCGTCGTCACTGTCCCCGCGCTCGGCGACAGCGTGCAGACGATCAAGGCGGGCCTGACCGAGATTGCCGACATCTTCGTGGTGAACATGGCCGATCGTCCCGGCGCGAACCGGACCGCGGTCGAGCTCAAGCACATGGTGCACGAAGGCCGTCGCGACATCCCGGTTCTCCAAACGATCGCGCAGGACGGAACCGGCGTTGCCGAACTGCTCAAGGCGATCGGCGCGTACCGCCGCGCGGAAGCCGGCAATACCGGCCGGGCCGTGCGTTTCGAAGTGATGCGGCGCGCCCGCGACCGGGCCGCGCTCGCGGCGGCCGCACTGCTCGATTCCCCGCTAGGAGCCGGCGTATTCGCCCAGCTGAGCGCCCACCAGATCGGCCGCAACGATGCGGTCGACACGCTGCTCGAAATGCTCGGAGGCCCCGTTCATGCCCATTAAAGTGCTGGTGACCAAGCCCGGTCTCGACGGCCACGATCGCGGGGCGAAGATCGTCGCTCGCGCGCTGCGCGACGCTGGGATGGAGGTCGTCTACACGGGTCTGCACCAGACGCCGGAGATGATCGTGACCGCCGCGGTGCAGGAGGATGTCGACGTGATCGGCGTGAGCATCCTGTCCGGCGCCCACATGACGATCTTTCCAAAGATCATGAGCCTCCTGCGCGAGCGCGAAGTCGACGACATCGTCGTGATCGGCGGCGGCGTCATCCAGGAGGCGGACGTGCCCAAACTGCAAGCGCTCGGCGTGCGCGAGATCTTCAACGCCGAAGCGACGACGCAGCAGTTGATCGACGGCATCGAGCGCGTGGTGGCGGAATTCGGACGCGACCGCGCGCGCCGCGCCGCGGCCTCCTCGACGTGATCGCTCCGGAGGCCACGCTCTGGCCGCCGGCGTACGATGCGGGTTACCGTCCGGCCAAGGATGCGCCGTACTGGGACCGCGCGCGCGAGACGATGCCGGCCGACGAGCGGAACGCGCTGATTCTGCGCCGCGTGCAAGGGCTGATGGCCTGGGCGTGGGAGAAGTCGCCGTTCTATCGCACGCGCTGGCAAGCGGCGGGTCTCGAGCCCGGCGACGTCCGGTCGCTGGACGATTTTGCCCGCGTGCCGACGATTGAAAAAGCGGATTTGCGCGCCGATCAAGCCGCGCACCCCCCGTTCGGTTCGTACCTGTGCATCGAGCCGCACGAGGTCGCGCGCGTGCACGGGACCTCGGGTACGAGCGGCCGTCCGACGGTTTTCGCCTGGAGCAAAGACGACTTCGAGCGGATCGCCGAGGCGCATGCGCGCATCATGTGGAGCTTCGGGCTGCGGCCCGGCGACACGGTCTTCATCGGCTCGATCTTCTCGCTCTACGTCGGCTCGTGGGGCGCGCTGGCGGGCGTCGAGCGGCTGGGCGCAACCTCGTTCCCGTTCGGCGCCGGCGTTCCGGGGATGACGCTGCAAGCCGTTTCATGGCTGCGGCAGATGCGTCCGAGCGCGTTCTACGGCACGCCGTCGTACGCGCTGCGCATCGCCGAGACCGCGCGCGCCGAAGGGATCGATCCGCGCGAGTTCGGGCTTCGGATCATGTTCTTCTCGGGCGAACCCGGGGCCGGAATTCCGGCCACCAAACGCGCGCTCGAAGCGACGTTCGGCGCGCTCTGCATCGACAGCGGGAGCATGGGCGAAGTCACCCCGTGGATGAACATCACCGAGTGCGCGCAGCGCACCGGGATGCATCTGTGGCAAGACCTCGTCTACACCGAGCTGCTCGATCCGCAGACGCGCACCCCGGTCGGCTTCGGCGGTTCGGGTACGCCGGTGTACACGCAGCTCGAACGGCGTGGCCAGCCGATGATCCGGCTCGTCTCCGGCGACCTCGCCGAGTGGACCGACGCGCCGTGCCCGTGCGGCCGCACCTATCCGCGCTTCCCGCGCGGGATCATCGGCCGTATCGACGACATGCTGGTCGTGCGCGGCGAGAACATCTACCCGAGCGCGATCGAGGACGTGCTGCGCACCTTCCCGGAGCTGGACGGCGAGTTCGAAATCGTCGTCACCCGTCCGGCCGCCCTCGACGAGCTCCACGTCGTCGCCGAACTCGCGCCGGGTGCCGATGAAGACGACCTGCGCCGGCGGCTCGTGGCGCAGATGAAGCGGCAGCTCGGCGTGCGGCCGGAGATCGGGTTCGCGGTCCCGGGAAGCCTGAAACGGACCGACCTCAAGTCCCGCCGCGTGCGGGACGAGCGCCCTTCGGCCTAGCTGGGGTCTGGGCGGCTCGCGGACGACCGGATCGCAGCCCGGCAACGCAACCCCCAAGCTGGCACTCTCGGTCATAGAGTGCGAATGAACGTCGATCGCATGACCCAGCGCGTCCAGGAAGCCCTGAACGCCGCCTATTCGCTTGCCCTGACCGAACACGCCACCCAGACGGCACCCGAGCACCTGCTCGCCGCGCTGCTCGATCAAAGCGACGGCATCGCCGCACCGATCCTCCAGAAGGCCGGGGTCGAGCCGGCCTCGCTCGAGCAGCCGCTGGCCCGCGCGCTGGCGGCCCTGCCCCACTTCAGCGGCCCCAACGCCGACCAGAGCCAGGTCACGGTGGCGCCCGCGCTGACGCGGCTGCTGGCCGTTGCCGACGACGAGGCCAAGGCCTTGGGCGACGAATACGTCTCGGTCGAGCATCTGCTGCTGGCCATGACCGCCGACGGCGGAGCCGCCGGACGGCTGTTCCGCGACCTCGGGCTGACCCGCGAACGGCTGCTCGCGGCGCTGCGCGAGGTGCGCGGCAGCCAGCGCGTCACCTCGCAGAATCCCGAGGGCACGTATCAGTCGCTCGAGCGGTACGGGCGCGATCTGACGCGTGAAGCCCAAAGCGGCAAGCTCGACCCGGTTATCGGCCGCGACGAAGAGATCCGGCGCGTGATTCAAGTGCTGTCGCGCCGCACCAAGAACAACCCCGTGCTCATCGGCGAACCCGGCGTCGGCAAGACGGCGATCGTCGAAGGACTCGCGCAGCGCATCGTGCGCGGCGACGTCCCCGAAGGACTCAAAGACAAGAAGCTGATCTCGCTCGATATGGGCGCGCTGATCGCCGGCGCGAAGTATCGCGGCGAGTTCGAAGAGCGCCTCAAGGCGGTGCTCAAGGAAGTGCAGGGCGCGCAAGGCCGTGTGCTGCTGTTCGTCGACGAACTGCATACGGTCGTCGGCGCCGGCAAGACCGAAGGCTCGATGGACGCCGGCAACCTCCTCAAGCCGCCGCTGGCGCGCGGCGAGCTGCATATGATCGGCGCGACGACCCTCGACGAGTATCGCCGGCACATCGAAAAGGACGCCGCGCTCGAACGGCGTTTCCAGCCCGTGTTCGTCGACCAGCCCTCGGTCGAAGACACGATCTCGATTCTGCGCGGCCTGCGCGAACGTTACGAGGTGCATCACGGCGTGCGCATCAAGGATGCGGCGCTGGTTGCCGCGGCCGTACTCTCGAACCGCTACATCGCGGATCGCTTCCTGCCCGACAAGGCGATCGATCTGGTCGACGAAGCCGCGGCCAAATTGCGCACGGAGATCGATTCGATGCCGGCCGCGCTCGACGAGGCCTCGCGGCGCATCATGCAGCTGGAAATCGAGCGCGAAGCGCTGCGCAAGGAAAACGACGAAGCCTCCAAAGCGCGGCTGAAGAAGCTCGAGAAAGAACTGGCCGAACTGCACGAAGAGAGCGACGGTCTGCGGGCGCGCTGGCAGCGCGAAAAGGATATTGTTGCGCGGGCGCGCGCCATTCGCGAGCAGATCGAGCAGACCAAAGTCGAGATCGACCGCGCCTCGCAGAGTGCCGACTACGCCAAGGCTTCCGAACTGAAGTACGGCCGGCTGACCGAACTCGAACGTCGGCTCGGGGAAGCGGAGAGCGCGCTCTCCGGCACCTCGCGCATGCTCAAGGAAGAAGTCGACGAGGAAGACATCGCGCACGTCGTGAGCCGCTGGACCGGCGTCCCGGTCTCCAAACTGCTCGAAGGCGAGCTCAAGAAACTGCTCGCGCTCGAAGACGAGCTCCATCGTCGCGTGATCGGTCAGGATGAAGCGGTCACGGCGGTCGCCGAAGCGATCGTGCGTGCGCGTTCCGGCCTGGGCGACCCGAATCGTCCGCTCGGTTCGTTCCTTTTTCTCGGCCCGACCGGGGTCGGAAAAACCGAGCTGGCCCGTGCGCTGGCGTCGTTCCTGTTCGATGACGAACGGGCGCTGGTCCGCATCGACATGTCGGAATACGGCGAAAAGCACAGCGTCGCGCGGCTGCTCGGATCACCGCCGGGATACGTCGGCTACGACGAGGGCGGGCAGCTGACCGAAGCCGTACGGCGCCGGCCGTTCTCGGTGCTGCTTTTCGACGAGATCGAAAAGGCGCACCCCGACGTCTTCAACGTGTTCCTGCAGATTCTCGACGACGGCCGGCTGACCGACGGTCAGGGCCGCACGGTCGATTTCAAGAACACGATCGTGATCATGACCTCGAACATCGGCTCGCACCGGATCCTCGATTACACGGGCGAACGGGGCAGCGCCGAGTTTTCGGTCATGCGCGCAACGGTGCTCGACGAGCTGCGGCAACGGTTCCGTCCGGAATTCCTCAACCGCATCGACGAGATCGTCGTCTTCCACGCGCTGACCGAAGAGCAGCTGAAGCAGATCATCGAAATCCAGCTGGACCGGGTGCGGGGCCGCCTGACGGATCGCCGCATCACGCTCGAAGTCACGGACCAAGCCAAAGCGCACCTGGTGCGCGTCGGGCACGAACCGGCGTACGGCGCGCGGCCGCTGAAACGCGCGATTCAGCGCGAGATCGAAACCCCGCTGGCACGGAAGATCCTCGCCGGCGACGTGCGCGACGGCGATACGGTTCGGGTGGCGTTCGATCCCGAGCGCGCGGAGCTGACCTTCACGACGGTTCCCGCGCTGCCGCCGATGCCGGCCTTCAACTAGGGCTGCGCTGAGGTCTCAGCGCGCGTCCCACGCTTCGGGCGCGACCGGAAAGCGGAGCATGTTTCTCCGATAGCCGGTCACCCGCGCGTCGACCCCTTCGAGGTATATCTCATCGTAGAGGGGGATGACGGGCACGTCGCTGCGCGCCTGGCTCTGCAGCGCGTCGAAGTCCCGCTCGCGGCGCGCGTCGGTACCGGCGCTCATCTGGTCGCGGAAGATCGCCTCGAAGCGCTGCGAGCAATAGCGCGAATAGCTTTCGCCGCCGTTGCGCGCTTGGGCGCACACCAGGTTGATCGATTGTTCCGGATCCGAACCGCCGATGAACTGTGCGAACACCAGCGAAAAGCGGCCGCTGCGCAGCGGACCCGCCGGCGCGCTGAAAAACGCCGACGGATATGCCTTGAGCGTGGTGCGGACGCCGACGCGCGCCAATTGCGACTGCACGATCAGCCCCAGCGGAGCCTGCAGTGGGTCATCGGCGTCGACGGCGTAGAGCAAGCTCATCGGGCTGCCGTCTTTGACGCGCAGCGCGCCGTGCAGGTGCCAGCCCGCCGCGTCGAGGCCGCGCGCGGCACCGGCGGGATCGAACCGGTACCCGGCGAGCGGGGCCGCCCGCCAGCGTACCAGGGGCGGCGGTAAGAAGCCGGACGCGAGCGGATAGGCATTGCGCCAGACGCGGGACATCGCCGGCAGGTCGAGCGCTTGTTCGAGCGCGCGTCGCACGCGAACGTCGTCGGTCGGCGCGCGCTGCGTTTGGAAGTAGATCGCGCCGAGTCCGTTCTCCGCGATCCGCACGATCCGAATCCCCGGCAGCTGCTGCGCCTGGGCGAGGTTCTGCGGGCCGAGGGTTGCCACATCGACCGCGTGGGTTTGCAGCGCGAACAGTGCCGACGTCACGTTGGGGATGATCTGCAGCGTGATGCGCGTCAGCTTCGGGGCCGGGACGAAGTAGGGATTCGGCACCAGCACGATGCTGCCGCCGCGGGTCCAGGAGCGCACCCGGAACGGGCCGGTTCCGAAAGGTGCGCGGTCCCAGGCGCTTCCGCTTACCATCGTATCCGAAAACGCGTGTTTGGGCAGGATGCCGTAGGCGAAGTCGGCCTGTGCGAAGAGCACGTTCACGGCCGCGTTCCAAGGCTGCCGGAGCCTGATGACCACCGTATGCGGATCGGGCGTCGTCAGCGAGGCGATGCGGCGGTACGCGTCGACCGACGCGGCATTGTTGCGCGGGTCGAAGATTGCGCGATAGGTGAAGGCCACGTCGGCCGACGTGAGCGGAACCCCGTCCGCAAAGCGCGCATCGGTACGCAGATGGTAGGTGATGCGCCGGCCGTCGGCCGAGATGTCGCCGTTCGCGCGCGACGGCACGCGCATGACGAGCACCGGAACGATGCGGTCGCGCGCGTCGAGACCTACCAGCGTTTGGCAGAAGAGCAGGTCGGTGGCGATCTGATTCTGCGCGAAGGCCAGCAGCGGGCTGAGCGACGCGGGATCGATGGCCAAGGCGATCCGCAGTTCGTGCGGCGGCGGACGGTCCGCCGTGCAGCCGGCACCGACGCACAAGCCGAGCGCTGCAAGCACCGCGGTGAGCGGGTCCAGGACGCCGTTGCGGAGCGCCCAACGGCCCCGGGATTCCGTCTTCATCCTAGGAGAATCCCATGCGCACGTTCCATCTGTCGACCTTCTTGTGCGCTCCGGCGGCGGCATCGGCACCGCCCGCGTTGGCCCAGCATGAGCGGATGCACCATCTCCGCTGCCCGACTGGACCGCCCGCCGCGACCGTCACGGCCATTGGGTCCGGGGGCATTGCCGCATCACCCCAGACCGGACTTCGAGCGCGCTCCCCGCTGCGGCGGGGGCGCTCGGCTTTTTCCGGACGAAGAGGCACGCGATGGCGGATGCCGAGATGGCGAAGCGCGCGGTCGGTTTTGCGGCGGTCGACCGTTACGTCACGAGCGGCACGTGTATCGGACTGGGCAGCGGGACGACGGCCTATTGGGCGATCGAGCGCGTCGGCGAACGGGTGCGTGCGGGTGAGCCGATCGTTGCGGTCGCGACGTCGTCGACCACCGAACGGCTGTGCCGCGAGCGCGGCATTCCGCTGATCCCTTTCGGCGAGCGCGAGCTCGCGGTGGCAATCGACGGTGCGGACGAGGTCGCGGCGGACTGGTCGCTCACCAAGGGCGGCGGAGGTGCGCTGTTTCGCGAAAAAGCCATCGCGCTGGCGACGCGGATGTTCGTGGTGATCGTCACGCCGGAGAAGCTGGTGGAGCGCTTGGGAGCATTCCGCACCCCGGTCGAGGTCGTGCCGTTCTCGGTGCGCTGGGTCGAGCGCGAGATCCGGACCCGTTTCGGCGTCGAGGCGCTCCCGCGCGGCGGCGACACGCCCTTCGTCACCGACAACGGAAACCTGCTGCTCGATTGCAGCTTCGGTTCGATCCGCGATCCCGTTGCGCTCGATGCGCAATTGCGGGAGATTCACGGGGTGGTTGCGACCGGGCTCTTCTCCGGCCTGACCGACGTGGTGCTGGTCAACGGCAGCGACGGCGGGGTCGAATCGCTCGCGCCGCGGGGAGACGCGCGACCCGCCGTGCCCTGAGAAGGTCGGCGGACGTGGGCCATCCGAAGGTGCGTCTCTCCCGGACGTTCCCGCTCATGCTAGACTGCTTGCCGCGAATTCCACGGTTCGCCGAGCGTTGCGCTCCGCTGGTCGCGATGCTGGCTTTGCTGTGCTCGGCAGCGGGCGGCGCGGCTCCGGAGAGCGCCGGCGACCGTGCGATCCGGGCGCTCTTCGACGCGCGTTCCTACGCCGCGGCCGTGGCGGCGGCCAACGCCGCACTGGCCGCCGAGCCCGGCGATGTGGACGCGCGGCTTCTGCGCGGTGCGTCGCTCTACTATCTCGACCAGGACGATGCCGCTGCGACGGACATCGCCGCCGTGCTGGCGGCCGATCCGGCCAATGCGTTCGCGCTGCGAGTGCGCGGCGGGATCCACTTCGACCGGCGCGAGTTCGCCGACGCGATCGCCGACGAGACGGCGTCGCTGGCGGTCGAGCCGTCGAATTCTACCGCGCTGCAGCTGCACGCCGAAGCCCGCTACGCGGCCGGCGACAACCGTGGCGCGGTCACCGATTCGGACGTCGTCATCGCGCTTGAGCCGCACAACGCGTTCATGATCCGGTTGCGCGGTGCGGCGAAGATCGGACTCGATGACTACGCGGGAGCTATCGCCGACGAGAACGCGGCGCTGGTCATCGAACCCCAAAACGCCTACGCGCTGAAGATGCGCGGGGCGGCGAAATACTACGCGAACGACACCGCCGGCGCGCTCGCGGATGAGAACGCTGCGCTCGCGCTGCAGGCGGGCGACACGTATGCTTTGACCGTCCGCGGCTCGGCGGAGTACGACACACAGGCCTACGCGGACGCGGTTGCCGATGCGGCGTCGGTTCTGGCCAAGGACCCGCAGAACGCGCACATGCTGCGCGTCCGCGGCGCCTCGCAATACTATCTCAATGCGGACTCTCTTGCCCTGAGCGATTTAGACGCGGCCCTCGCGCTCGAGCCGAACAGCGCCTTCGCGCTGCGCACACGCGGCGGGGTGGAGTACGACCTCCACGACTACGCGGCTTCCGTCAAAGACGAAACCGCGGCGCTGGCGATCGACAAGAAGAGCGGCTTCGACCTGCGGCTGCGCGGCGCGGCCGAGTACTACCTCGATCGCAACAGCCAGGCCGTCGCCGACGAGACGGCGGCGCTCGCGATCGATCCCAACGATGCGTTTGCGCTCGAGATGCGGGGTGCCGCGTACGCCGCGGAAAATCTGACCGCCAAGGCGATCGCCGATGAGACGGCGGCCCTGGCGCTCTTACCGTCGAGTTCCTTTGCGTTGGGCGTCCGCGGCCAAGCCAAACAGGACGGCGGCGACCATCGCGGCGCGATCGCCGACGAAACCCGGGCCTTGGCGCTCGATCCCGCCAGCGCGTTCGCGCTGCGGTATCGCGGCTACGCCGAATACGATCTGGAAGACAACGCGAGCGCAATCACCGATCTCGATGCCGCGCTCAAGATTCAGCCCGACAGCGAGGGTGCGCTGCGAATTCGCGGCGCGGCAAAGTACTACCGCAACGACGAGGCGGGCGCGATCGCCGACGAAAACGCGGCCGACGCACTGGTACCCAAAGACCCGTTCGTCCACCGGATGCGCGGTGCCGCCGAGTACGAACTCGAGAACTACGCCGCGGCGCTGGCTGACGAGAGCGCCGCGCTCGCGATCGAGCCGGGCAGCGCCTTCTCGCTGCGCATTCGCGGTGCGGCGAAGTTCTTTCTGGACGACAACGCCGGCGCCGTTACCGACGAAACGGCCGCGCTCCATATCAACCCGAAATACGAGGAAGCGCTGCGGATGCGCGGCGCGGCCAAGTTCTATGCGGACGACGACCACGGCGCGGTCGTCGACGAGAATGCGGCCTTGGCACTCTCGCCGCACGACGCCTACGCGCTGAAGATTCGCGGCGCGGCGAAGCACGCAACGGGCGATGAACGGGGCGCCGTCGCCGATGAGAATGCTGCCCTGGCGATCGACGGCCTGGACTGGTTCGCGCTGGAGTCACGGGGCGCCGCGAAGGACGCTCAGGGCGACTACGCCGGCGCCATCGCCGATGAGAACGCGGCGCTCGCCGTGCGTCCCAAGGACGCCTATGCGCTAGCGGAGCGCGGCGCCGCCGGCCTCTGGTCGGGCGCGTACGCGAACGCCGTGACCGATGAGACCGCCGCGCTGGCAGTCGATCCGAAGAATGCCTTCGCGCTGCGGATTCGCGGCGCGGCCGCGTACTATCAGGCGCAAACCCCGGCCCAATACGCGGCCGCGATCGCCGACGAAACGGCGTCGCTCAACCTCAAGAAGAGCGCCTACGCATACCGGATGCGGGCGTCGGCGCGGTTCTTTGCGGACGGCCCCGACGGCCGCCCCGACTACCAGGGCTCGATCGACGACGCCACCGCGGCGCTGACCCTGGACCCGAAGGACGTCTCGGCCTACTCCCGCCGCGGTGCGGCCCACTACGAACTCGGCAGCTACCACGCCGCCGTCGCCGACCAGACGGCGGCGCTCGCCATCGACCCGGCCAATGCTTTCGCGTTGCGCAACCGCGGCCTCGCCTACCTCGAATTGCAGCAGTACGCCGCCGCGGCCGCTGACGAGCGGCGCTCGATCGCGTACGAAAAGGATTCCGGCAACAACCGCATCGCGTACGATGCGATGGGCGACGCGCTGGCCCAATTGGGCCGCATCCCCGAAGCGATCGACGCCTACCAGCACGTACTCTCGATCGATGCGAACGATACCGACGCGCGGACCAAGATCGACCAGCTGCGCGCCGCGCCGCCGCATGCTTCGCGCGGGATCGGCTTCGCCAGCCTGGTGGTCGCCGTCGACCCGCTGAACATGCACCAGTACACGCGCCATCACTACACGGACACCAGCAAGGGCGAGGCGCTACGTCCATCGTCGTCCGATACGCCGACGGTCGTTTACGCGCCCGTCACCGTGCCGGACCCGCCGCGCTCGGCAAGCCCACCCGAGCCGTTTCATCAGAGCCCGGCCGGCCCGGGCCACGACCCGGCGCCGCACCAGCAAAACGCGCGCGATCAAAACGCGTCGGGCCACGCGGCACTCAACGCGCCGACCGCCGGCGCGTTCGGCCATCTATGAGGCGCACGCGCGATCCCTGGCGCCGCATCCTGGCCACGGCCATCACGGGCGCCGTCGTCCTGCTGCTGGGCATCGCGCAGCTCTCGATCGGGCTGACCGACGACTACTACTTCGATCGCGGGGCCGCTTCGACCGATGACGACACGGCCGTCTGGAGCGACCGCAGTCTCGACGATACCGGCGACCGGATTCGCGTGCTGCTGGGCTCGACGACGCGCACGACGCCGCCGCATCAGATTTCGGTCCTGACCCAGGACAGCCACGGGGTTCGGCACGTCGACATGATGGTGAGCTCTCCGCCCGACGAGACGCGCCAGATCTTCGAAGTGCTGGCTTCGGCTTTGTTTGCGTTCTTCGGGCTGTTCGTGCTTTGGTGGGGACGCGACCGGGCCTCGCTTTGGCTCGGCGTCTTCTGTGCCGCGTTCGGAACCTCGATGGTCCAGTTTTTCGGCCTGCTTCCGCCGCTAGGAATGCTCGCCGCTGCGCTGGCCGACGTCGTCTTCGAGGCGCTCGCGATCTACGCACTCTACGCGCTCGCCGAAACCGTCGCGCTCGACACGCTCGCACCCGAGGATCCGATTCGTCGCGCCCTGCACGGAGCGCGAACGGTCGCGGTCGCCACGGTGGTGGTGGTCGCGCTCACCGCGCTGATCAGCGATCTCATGCCGACGGTGGGGCGCGAACCGATGCCCGACGCGCTGACGATGATCGCTGCCAAAGCGACCTTGCTGGCCGTCGTCGGCGTGCTGACGATCGCGCCGCTCGCGTTCCTGACCCTCGGCGCGCTGCGGGCCCGGGACGTCGCGCACCGCAATCGCGCGCTCGTCATCCTGGCGACCACGGCGTGCGCGCTTTCCGGGGTCGTCTATTCGCTGGTCAAACAGCTGCCCGCCGGACAAGCCGGTTTCGACTCGCCGTGGTTCAGTTTGCTCGCCATTCCGGCCGGCTTCATCATCACGATTCCGACCTATCGGGTCGTCGAAGGGAAGATCGTCTTCAGCCGGATCCTGGTGGTGGCCGGGATGACGCTGATCATCGGCGTGCTGATCACGCAGTCCGAGCTGTGGTTCCACAGTGCCGCCCTCCGTGCGCTCGAGCCCGCGCTCGATCCCAACGGAACGCGCCACGATTGGATCGGAGGCGCGATCGGCTGGATCGTCGATTTCGCGATCGCCTGCGCGATCGTGCTTTCGTTCGGCAAAGTGCATCAGCTGCTCGACGGCGCTTGCAAGCGGATCGTCTTCCGCCGCCGCGACGAGGGGATTGAAGCACTGCACGATTTCGCCGTGCATCGCGCCTCGTTCGTCACCGCCCGCCGTGCGCTGATCGACCAAACGGCGGCCTTGGTGAGGGAGTCCGTCGGAGCGCAGGGTGTCGCCGTCTACGAAGAGTGTTCCGGCGGCTACGAGCGCACGGCCGCGTCCGGCAACTGGCCGTGGCCGGCTCTGGCCGACGTCGACGATCCCGCGTTCGTCGCGCTGCGCAGCGAAGCGGAACTGCTCGAGCTCGACGATCTCCTGGCGCTCGAGAGCGCGCTGGGGAATGAGGGCGTGGTGCTGCGGATGGTGGTCGGCGGCCGGCTGACCGGCGCGCTGGCGGTCGCACCGCGTGCAAGCGAGGGCGACGGACCGTACGTGCGCGGCGAACTCGACGCACTCGACGACATCGCGCGCGGCGTCGCCGACGCGCTCTTCACCCTGCGCACCAGCGAAACGGCGGCCTTCGTGCGTGCGGTCGCCGACGGGCGGCTCGCCGGTGTCGAAGCGCGGCGCCGCGCCGAGGCGCTCTGCGAATGCGCGACGCCCGAGCCGCCGAGCCCCGGGGTTTTGCCGGGCACCGCTGCGCTCTCGCTCCCCGGAGAACGCCGCTGAGCTAGATTTCGTATTGCCAGGTGTTCCAGAATGTCGTTACGACGTGTCCGGGACGGTAGTTTTTGAGGTCGTCGCTGACCACGTCGAAGCGCCGCGAGAAATATACTGTGAGCTCCGGCAGCTGATCGACGAGGATCTCTTGGATGCGCCAGTACGCGCGCCGCCGAACGTCGCGGTCGAACGATCCCAACGCGATGCGCTCTTGGTCGTCGAGGTCGCGGTTGCGGAAGCGAAACTGATTTTGCCCCCGCGGTGGAATTTGGTCGCTGCGAAAATTCGTCGAGTCGTCCGGATCGATGCCGTTGAGCCACGACGATGCCTCGACGTCGAAATGGCCGGTCTGCAGGATTCCGCCCTCGCCGTAGCTTGCGAACATGAGGTCCGCCGCGTACGATTTCACCTCGAGGTCAACGCCGATGGCTCTCCAATTGGACTGCAGCAACACGGCGAGGCGTCCGCCGACGGCGCTGCCGGTCGTCGTCACAAACTCCAGATGCAGCCGCATACCGCGCCGCACCCGGACGCCGTCGGGTCCTACCTTCCATCCGGCGGCGTCGAGGATGGCCCGCGCTCGCGCCGGATCGTACGCCAGCATCGGGAGATGCGGGTCGTGCGCCCAGGAGAACGACGGCTGATCGCCTTCGGCGGGAAGGTCGACGCCGAAACTGATCCGGTCGATCAGCCCCTTGCGGTCGGTCGCATACGCCAACGCGCGGCGAACGGCGACGTCGGCGAGCAGCGGCCGCGAAACGTTGAACCCAATCAGCGAGTACTGTGTGAACGGCGTCAGGATCGCGCGCGTGAACGGAATGTGCGACGCGGTCGGATAGTTGGATGCCGTCGCGCCGAACCAGAGGTCGATTTCGTGCGTGCGCATGCTCGTCAGCAGCGTATTTTCGTCGGGGATCGCGCGAAAGTCGACTTCGCGCAACTTCGGCGGACCGCGCCAGTAATGAGGGTTGGCGACCATTCGCAGCGTCTGGCCGCGATGCCACTCCTGGACGATGAACGGTCCGGTGCCGATAGGCTTGCTGTTGTACGGAATCCGGTTGAGATCGTGGTAGCCGGCCAGCAGGTGCTTGGGATAGATCGGATACGCCGTCGACGACATCGTGAAGAAGCTGTTGACGAACGGCGCGAAGGGCCGCCGCAGATGGACGACCACGGTTTGGCGATCGGGCTCGTCGATCCGAGTGATGTCATCGTACCCGAGCCGCGTCGCCGTGTTCGTACCCGGGTTCATCACGGCGTGCCACGAGAACACGACGTCGTCGGCGCTGAATGGTACTCCGTCCTGCCAGAGAACGCCGCGGCGCAGATGATAGGTGATGGTCAGGCCGTCTTTGGTGATGCCGCCATTCTTTAGGGTGGGGATGGCGGTCGCGAGTTCCGGGAAGAGTTGATCGTTGTCGTCCGCGTTGAAGAGGTAGCCCGCCCAGAACATCGAGAGGTCGGTATCCGTCTGCGACTCGCCGATCAGTGGGCTGAGGGTGTCGGGTTCGCCGAGCGTCGAGAACCGGAGCACGCCGGGGATCGTCCAGGAATGCCGGCCGCCGACCGTCGCCGTCTGGTCGGCGCGCGAACATGCCGCGAGCGCCGTGAGGATCGCCAGCACGGCGAGGACGCGTTTCATGCGCCGTTTGCGTTCGGGGTCAGCGGTTCGACGACCAGCAGCGCCAGATCATCGCTGATGTTTCCGCGCGTCCATTGCGACACCGTTTGCAGTACGTCGTCGGCGAAGGCGGACGGATCGGTCGAGTCGGCTTCCATGAGCCAGCGATTGACCTCGTGCAGGGTGACGAAGCGGCCGCTGCGGTCACGGGCCTCGGTGAGTCCATCGGTCGCCAGAATGAGCATCTCGTGGTCGCCCAGCGGCGTCACGGACTCGCCGAACGGGAAGCCGCCCAGGCCGATGATCGGCCCGGTCGGCGGCAGCATCGTCAGCCGCTCTGCCGTTCGTATCCACGCCGCTTCGTGGCCGGCGTTGGCGTACGTGAGCGTGCCGTCGCGCCGGTCGTGTATGCCGACGAACAACGTGACGAAGGATTCCGGCGGGGGATTCGCCGCCAGGTAAAGGACGTCGAAACGCGTCGCGATCTGTTCGGGCGCGAAACCCTCCGCCGCCAGCGTCCGCACGCCGTAGCGGACGAAGGTCGTGTCGAAGGCGGCCGTGAGTCCTTTGCCGCTCACGTCGCCGATGACGAGCAGCGTGCGGTCGTCGTCGAGCCGGTAGACGTCGTAGAGGTCGCCGCCGACGCGCACCCCGCGCGTGGCCGACCGATAGGTCGTGCCGACGAGCAGATGCTCGGGCGGAACGAGCCGCGCTGAGGCGATGCGCTGCAGCGATTCGGCGAGGTCGTGCTCGCGGTCAAGCTCGAACCGCATCTGGGCCATCACGAAGCCGAACACGACGATCTCGATGCCGATCACCACCGTCGCCACAATCGAGATCGTGCTGGTCGTGGTGAGGATGCCGTTGCGGTGCCGCACGGCTTGATCGTACGCAGCAACCTGACGGGCCTCGATGTAGCGGATGTTGATGCGGAAGCGATCCATCAACGATTTGCCCAGTATCGCGCGCTGCGCCGCGAGCGACTGCCCGGCCAAGACCGGTTCCGCGATCTCGAGCAGCCAGTCCGCGTTGAGGTACCCGAGCTCGGTGACTGCGCGCCGTTCCGGCCCGCCGGGATTGCCGTCGGCGAGGTGGGTCGAGAGGGTGCCAAGCTGCTCGGCCATGCGCGCCTGCGCAGCAGTGTAGGGTTCGAGAAAGGCCCGCTGCTTGGTCGCGGCATACCCGCGGATGCCGGTCTCCTCGTCCAGGGCGAGCTGCAGCGCAGTCCCAGCCGCCAGCTGTCCCTCGCGCAGGCGCACCACCTCGAGGTTGATCGCGTTGAGCGTCTTGACGATGCCGAGCTGCCCGACCAAGGCGAGGGGAAGCCCCACGGCCACCAGGCCGAACGCAAGGATCAAACCCCGGAAGGAAAGGAGCCTGCGGAACACCAGCCTGGAGGTTGGCCACCGCGGCCGACGCCTCCCGGGGAGCACTGCCGCCCCGGCCCGTTAGCCCGCTAGCGCCTTCTCGCGCTTGCGCGCCTTGAGCCGCTCGGTTTCGTCGAGATAGCGTTTGCGCAGCCGGATCGATTGCGGTGTCACCTCGACCAGTTCGTCGTCTTCGATGAATTCGATCGCGCGTTCCAGCGACATCTCTTCGGCCGGGGGCATCTTGAAGTTCTCGTCGGTACCCGCGGCCCGCATGTTGGTGAGCTTTTTAGCGCGGACCACGTTGAGCGCGACATCTTTGTCGTCGTTGGCACGGCCGACGACCATGCCTTCGTAGACTTCGACCCCGGGGTCGACGAAGAAGCGCCCGCGCTGTTCGAGCCCCATCAAGGCGTAGGCGGTCACGTTTCCGGTTTCGCTCGCGACCAGCGCGCCGTTCGAGCGGCCCGGGATGTCGCCCGCCAGCGGCTGATGCGTATAGTACACGTGCGACATGACGGCCGTCCCGCGCGAGAGCGTCATCAACTCGCCGCGCAGCCCGAAGATCGCGCGCGTCGGCATCGTATATTCAAGTCGCCGGGTCTCGCCGACGGTGATCATGTTCGACATTTGCGCCCGCCGCCGGCCGACCGACTCGATCACCGCGCCTGCGAACTCTTCGCGCACGTCGATCACCACGTACTCGACCGGTTCCATCTTGACGCCGTCGCGTTCGGTAATGATGACGCGCGGCTTGCTGACGGCCAGCTCGTAGCCCTCGCGCCGCATCGTCTCGATCAAGATCGACAGATGGAGTTCGCCGCGTCCGCGCACTTCGAAGGTGTCGGCCGAGTCGGTGTCCTCGACGCGCAGCGCTACGTTCGATTCCAGCTCGCGCATCAGCCGCTCGCGAATCTGTCGCGACGTGAGGTACTTGCCTTCGCGGCCGGCAAACGGCGACGCGTTGACCATGAAGTACATCGAAACGGTCGGTTCGTCGACGGCGATCGCGTCGAGTCCCTCGGGCAGCGCGGCATCCGCGATCGTGTCGCCGATATTGAGTCCTTCGATTCCCGACACGCAGATGATGTCGCCGGCCGTCGCCTCGTCGATCTCGATGCGCTCGAGCCCGTGAAACGAGAGAATCTTCGTCAATCGCAGCCCCACCTGAACCGATCCGTCGCGCGCGACCTTGGCGATCGGAGCGTTCACCTTGGCGCTGCCGCGAAAGACGCGGCCGATGCCGATGCGCCCGACGTAGCGGTTGTGATCGATCGCCGAGATCAGCATCTGGAAACCGCCGTCTTCGGCCGGGGCTTCGGGGACGCGCGTGACGATCGTGTCGAAGAGGGGATCGAGGTTCGTGCTCTCGTCCGCGAGTTCGGCCTTCGCGATCCCGGCTTTTCCGTTGGCGTAGACGACGGCGAAGTCGGCCTGCTCGTCGGAAGCGCCCAGCTCGATGAATAGGTCGAAGACTTCGTTGACGACTTCCTGCGGGCGCGCGTCGCGCCGGTCGATCTTGTTGATGACGACGATCGCGCGCAGGTCGAGCTCGAGGGCCTTGCGCAGGACGAAGCGCGTCTGCGGCATCACGCCTTCGGCGGCGTCGACCAGCAGGACCACACCCTGCACCATCTGGAGCACCCGCTCGACTTCGCCCCCGAAATCGGCATGGCCGGGCGTGTCGACGATGTTGTACTTGATCCCGTTATGGTCGATCGCCGTGTTCTTGGCGAGGATCGTGATCCCACGCTCCCGCTCGAGCGGGTTCGAGTCCATGGCTCGAGTCTCGCCCTGCTGGCCTTCGCGATAAATGCCGCTCTGACGGAACATCGCGTCGACCAAAGTCGTCTTGCCGTGGTCGACGTGCGCGATGATCGCGACGTTGCGGATGTCGGGACGGGTTCTCACAAGCGATTAGTATACCACAATCCGGGCTTCGGTTGGCCGGAAGGCCCGGCTATCGAGGTGCCTAGCCCCCGAAGCGGCGTTCCCGGCTCGTAAAATCGTCGAGCGCCCGATCGAGTGCGCTGCCGTCGAACTCCGGCCATGGCACGGGCGTTGACCACAGTTCGGCGTACGCGCTCTGATAGAGAAGGAAGTTCGAGAGCCGCAGCTCGCCGCCGGTGCGCACGACGAGGTCGGGGTCGGGCAGACCGGCCGTCCACAGCCGGGCCGCGATCGACGCATCGTCGATCTGGTCGGGCGCGAGTGTCCCGGCCGCGACGTCGCGCGCCAGCGCGCGGCACGCGTCGCGCAACTCCGCGCGCGCGCCGTAGTCGACGGCGATCATCAGCAGCAGTGCGGTACCTTGCGCGGTGCGTTCTTCGAGGCTGCGGAATGCGTCGCTGAGCCCGGCCGGCAGACGGTCGCGCCGGCCGATCACGCGCACCCGTACTCCGCGCGCCGCAAGCGCGCCGGCGCGGTCGCGCGCGAACCGTTCGGCGATCCCGAACAAGCCGGCAACCTCGCTGCCGCCGCGCTTCCAATTCTCTTCGCTGAATGCGTACACGGTCAGCATGGCGATGCCGCGCTGCAGTGCCGCATCGACGGCGCGCTCGAGCGCGGCGACACCGCGGCGATGACCCTCCAACGCCGGCAGACCGTTCGCGAGCGCCCAGCGGCGGTTGCCGTCCATGATGATCGCGACGTGACGCGGCACGCCTTCGGCAGCGGGGACGCGTTCGATCACGACTGCGGTGCCAGCAGCGAGGAGGAGAGCACGTCGGCTTGACGCTGAACGCCGCGCACGACGGCTTCCAGCTCGTCGACGTAGGCCAGGAATCGCGTCCGGCCCGCTTCGGTGATCCGTACGATCGTCGCCGGGCGGCCGAGCCCGCGGATCCGCTCGCTGACGACGACCCCGACTTCAGCCAACGCGTGGAGATGGCGATTGAGGTTACCGTCGGTCAACCCGCAAGCGTCTTGGAGTTCGGTGAAGCGCAGTCCGTCGGGGTTGGCGATCAAACACGAGCAGACCGCGAGCCGGCCGCGTTCGTGAAAGATGCGCTCCAGGCCGTTGAACGCGAAGGGTGCGTCGTTCATGCCGCCCCCTGGGCCGGCGCTTCTTCGCGATCGATCAAAATGCCGATCGCGACCTGGCCGCAGCCGAATGTCAGCGGCATCACCCACCAGGTCAGGGCGTTGGTCCCGTGCGCGAACAGCAGCGCGGCGCCGATCGCCGCGAACGCCAGCGCCACCGTTGCGGTGCCTCGGGGCAGCATCGTGCGCGAAGCCAGCAGACCCAGCGCGTAGCACAGTGCCCACGTCCCCGGCAGCATGCCGACGTCGCCGCGAGCGAGCAGCGCGGCCGTGAACGCACCGCCCGCCACGACCGCGGGAGTGACGGCGACCGCGGCGGTGCGCAGTTCGGTGCGTGCCCGCGAGGTCCAATTCCGTGCCAGCCAGACCGCCAGCGCGCCGTAATTGACCGCCAGCGCGAAGGCCAGGCATGCGATCCAGATCGCGACGTAGCGGGCCGCGTCGGCCGGCGAGGCCGGGTGCGGGACGACGATCAGTTGGACGAGGCCGCTGCCCAGGGCGGCGACGCCGCTGGCGACGGCGGCCGGGCCGGAAAGTCCGCGGAAGCGCTGGACGGCGGCGAGTCGGGAACGGACCTCATCGAGGTCGGCGATGGCGCGGGCGACGTCCACGGAAGGCTCCTTGGAGAAGTTCACTCCGGCCGTACTCTGCGAAACAAAGAAAGCCCTGCCCGCGCTCCGGCTACAGTCCCACGCACAGATACTTGACGTTCAGCCACTCGTCGAGGCCGTAGTACGAGCCCTCGCGGCCGAACCCGGACTCCTTGACGCCCCCGAAGGGGGCGACCGCGGTCGAGAGGATCCCCGTGTTCGCGCCGACCATGCCGTACTCGAGCGCCTCCGCCGCCCGCCACAGGCGCCCGACGTCGCGCGTATAGATGTAGGCGGCCAAGCCGAACGGCGTGGCGTTGGCCAGCGCGTAGACCTCCTCATCGGAGTGGAAGCGCACCAGCCCCGCGACCGGACCGAACGTCTCTTCGCGGGCCAGCAGCGCATCGGCCGGAACGTCGACCATCACGGTCGGCGTGTAGAACGTGCCGCCGTGCGCGTCGCGCGATCCGCCGGTCAGCGTGCGCGCGCCGCGGGCCTTCGCGTCGGCGACGTGCGCCTCAACCTTGGCCAGCGCCGCGGCGTCGATCAGCGGGCCGATTTGCGCACCGGCTTCGAAACCGTCGCCGACGCGCAGTTGCGAGGCGGCGCGCGCGAACGCCGCGGCAAAGCGGTCGTACAGTCCGTCCTGGACGTAGAAGCGGTTCGCGCAGACGCACGTCTGCCCGGCATTGCGGTACTTCGAAGCGATGGCGCCTTGCACGGCCGCGTCGAGGTCGGCGTCATCGAACACGATGAACGGAGCATTACCGCCCAGTTCGAGCGAGAGCCGCTTGAGCGTCGACGACGATTGGCGCATCAGGATCTTGCCGACCTCCGTCGAGCCGGTGAACGAGACTTTGCGCACCCGCGGATCGGTGGTGAGCACCTCGCCGATCGGAGCTGCATCGTCGGCTGCGCCGGTGATGACGTTGAGGACGCCGCGGGGGAGGCCGATTTCGTCGGCGATCGCCGCGATCGCCAGTGCCGAAAACGGTGTTTGCTCGGCCGGTTTGATCACGATCGTGCAGCCCGCCGCCAATGCCGGCGCGGCTTTGCGCGTCAGCATCGCGGCCGGGAAATTCCACGGGGTAATCGCCGCGCAGACGCCGACCGGTTCTTTCTGCACGATCAGGCGCAGCCCGGGACGGTCGGTTGGAATCACGTCGCCGTACGCGCGTTTTCCCTCTTCGGCGAACCAGGTGAAGAACGACGCGGCGTAGGCGATCTCGCCGCGTGCCTCATCGAGCGGTTTGCCCTGTTCGCTGGTCAGTACCCGGGCCAATTCATCGGTCCGTGCGAGCATCGTCTCCCCGATCGCGCGCACGATCGCACCGCGCTCCGCGGCCGTGCGCGCACGCCACGCCGGGAAGGCTGCGGCGGCGGCGCCGATCGCCTCGCGCGCCTGCTCGGGACCGCAGCGCGGTACGGTTCCCAGCAGCTCGCCGGTTGAGGGGTTGTGAACGGCGACGGTCTCGGCGGTCGAGATCCATGCGCCGTCGATGAACGCCCGTTCGCGATATGCGGAGGTCAGCATGCGCCGGGCGTTCGCCGCTCGCGACGACGACGCCCGGTCGGCAGGCCGCCTCCCTTCCATGGGACGGCAGCCAGCCCGTCGAAGGCCGCCGACGTGAACCACGATGATACACAGCAGGCCGATCCGCTCGACCATCCGGAGCTCGCCACGAGCCTATCGCAGCCGCTGCGCGACGTGCTGCGCCGGGTCGACGACGGCGATGAAGCCGCCCGCGCCGAAGCGCTGCCGGCGGTTTCCGCGATCGTCGATGCGTTTGCCGCGCTAGGGCTGATCGAATTCGCCTACCTCGCGCCGGGCGCCGACGAGGAAGAGGACGGTCCGATCGCATGGTTCGAGGCCGGCGAAGCGATCTTCGACAAGGAGCGGGACACCGTCGTCATCGCGGGAAGCGAGATCCTCGAAGTCTTCGATGGACCGATCACGCTCGAGGATCCGCCCGAACACGAGACCGAGGAATGACCATTCGCATGAAATCGGGAGAACGCATGAACTCGTTTCGCCGGCTCCTCGCACCGGTCGTCGTGGCCTCGCTGCTGACCGGGGCACCGGTCGGTGCAGCCTCCGACAAACAACTCGTTGCCGTGCGGGGAACCTCCGGTTACCGCCCGTCGGCGAACGCGGACTTCCGACGCGTCGTCAGCCGGCAGCTGCTGGCGGACGACAACATCGCCGTCACGCAGGACGACTCGAACGCGTTCGTGGTTCTGCCCGATTCGACCGAAGTAGCACTGGGTGCCGCCACCAGCGTTCAGGTCGGCGCGTTCAACGATCCGCTTTCATCGACGCCGACGACGCTGACGCTGCGCAACGGCGCCTTGCGTTTCAACGTGCGGCACCCGGCCGGTGCGCGCGCCAACTACGTCTTCCAAACGGCAACCTCGCAGATCGCCATTCGCGGCACGATCGCCATGTACAAGAGCGATCAGAACGGCGATGTGATCGCGTGCCTCGTCTGCGCGAGCGGAGACGTCGTGGCGACGATCGACGGCAAGGCCTATCCGCTGGTGAGCGGCCAAACGCTCTTCGTTTCCGCCGCGCATGCGGTGTCGTCGACCAACGGTGAAACCGCACCCGCGCAGGCCTTCGCCGGAACGGGGCTGGCCACGACGGCCTCGTCGCCGATCGCGTTCACACCCGAAGTGCAAGCGGCGGCGCGCGCTGCCGCCGAAGCCGCAACGGCGGCATCGGGATCGACGTCCGCAACGGTCGTAGGCGCCGCCGCATTCGCCGGAGCGGCAGCGATCGGCGCGCTCAGCGGCGGCTCGGTGAAGCCGTCGCAGTCCCGCGGCCCGACCCCAACCGTGAACGGATCGGCGCAACTCTCCGGGTCGGCACGCGCGCCGGCGCCGACGCCGGAGCCGACGCGCGCGCCGAAGTAGAGCGCGCTCGGGGCGAGCTTAGACTCGCGCGCCGCGCCCGCTGATCAGGTTGAAAATCAGGAGGACGACTGCGACTACGATCAGGATGTGGATGATGCCGCCGATGTGAAACACCGTGAAGCCGAGCAGCCACAATACGAACAAGATCACGATGATCGTCCAGAGTAGACCCGCCATGTAGAAACCCTCCCCTTCGCGCTCGCGCGCCTAACCGGGGACTCCAACGCCCCCCAAGCATGGCTTGCCCATTGGACGAACGTTCCTAAACCTCGCGGCGGGTCAGCTGCCCGTCCGCGTACCCTTCTTGGCGGGGGCGCGCTGCGCTTGACCTTGCGTGACGACGCGCCGCGGAAACGCGTTTGCGACGGCCGAGGGAATGATGTAACGCCGGCTTTGACCGGCGCTCGCTTCGTGCTCGGGATGCGCTAAGTACTGTTGGACGGCGTCGAAGTCGGGGATCCGAATCTCGACGAAGGCGCCGCGCAATTCGGCCGGCAGACCCTCGGGCAAGGTGGGAAGGTGTTCCTCGAACAGCGGCCCGGCATCGCCGCCGTCGGTATACCAGAGGCTCACCGACGCGTCGAGGTCGTCGGCGAACCCTTCGACGTCGATCGCGTGCGCGCGGGAGAGAATCGTCGAGTGATAGAGCGACGTCCCGCGCGGGAGCGGCGCGCGCGCTTGCGCGCGACGCGGATCGACCGGCGCCCGCGAAACACCGGAGTCGGAGATCCACTCCTCGGTCGGCTGGTTCTCTTTCGTGGTCGCGCGCGGCTGGGTGAGATAGCGGAGCGCCTTCGCTAGCGAGACGTCGATCGGCGCCGCGGGCCGGCCGGAATCGCCGTCTTCCGCGGTTCCGGACGACGGATCGTTGGGATCAACACCGCCCATGAAACCCTCTGATTCGCCCGTCCGGCGCGACACCCTTGGCCGCGCCGGACGCTCGGCAAACGAGAAGATCGCGCCGCTGCAGCGGCGCGATCTTCGCGGCATCGGCCCTCACCGTGGGCCGGCGCGACCAGTCAGCTCCGGCGGTCGGCGGTCGTCAGTAACTCGACCGAAAGTCGTACGCGCAGGTGTCGAAGGCTTCGTTATCGTCTTTGACCTTGTTGGCATAGACGATCTCGATGTCTTTCATGCAGTTTCCGTCGACGCGCCAATGATAGGTTTCGCCGGGGTCGATCGTGTCGTCGCCGAGCTGGTCGGGTCCCCAGTCATTGTCGGTGACGTCGCTGATGTAGACTTCCGTAATGGTATGCGAACCTGAGTTGAGGATGCGGAATCCGTGCGGACCGCCCGCGGATGCCGGAATCGCGCTTACCGCCATTCCGAGCGCCAGAACCATCGCAACACTGCCGCGGGGTAACGTGAACATGTCGGCTCCTTTAAACGAGCACAGCGGGATACGCGCCCATGATAGCATCGGGCCCTAGCCCGAGCAAGTGACCGCCGCCCCCAAGCAAAAAAGAGGGAGCGCCTGCGTCGGGCAGGAGGCCCTTCCCGAGGCGTGGTTCCGGGCTTGCCCGAACCGTGCGTGCATGCCGACCCGATCGGTGGACCGCACGACCGCGCGGGCGTCATGATCGATCACGAGCCCGACTACCGGTTTACGCTCGCCAACGAGCGGACTTTTCTCGCCTATCTGCGGACGGCGCTCGCGCTCGACGGCGCCGGTTTGGCCGTGGTGCAATTCCTGACGGTCGTCGGAACGCGCGAAGGCCGCGCGCTGATGGGAATCGCGTTGGTTCTCGGCGGCACCGGTACGGCGCTGGCGGGGTTTCTGCGCTGGCGCAGCGTCCAGGCGGCGATGCGGCGCGACGCACCCTTGCCGAGCTCGTACGTGCCGATCGCTCTCACCGTGATCGTGGCGCTCGGCTCGATCGTCGCCGCGATCGCGCTGGCACTCCGGTGAACGCGCCGCCGGGAGCAGCGCGCGAGCGGACTGCGCTCGCGTGGCGGCGGACGTCGCTCGCCACCGCGGTCAACGCGATCTTGCTGCTGCGGTCGTCGCAGGTGTGGATCGAGGTCGCCGGTTTGGCGCTGCTCTCGATCGCGACCTTCATCGCCGCCGGCGGCGCAGCGGCGTTTCGCGATCCCGGCACCTTCGGGGTGCTGGGTGGAAAAGAGATGCGCGCCCGGCTGGCTTTCGCGCTGGTCATCGCCATCGGCCTGGTCGACATTCTGGCTATCGTGCAGTAAGCCGTGAAAGTCCGTCCGATCGAAGCGCCCGACCTCGACGTATGGGCAGCGATGCGCGGCCGTCTCTGGCCGGATGCCGCCGCCGCCGATCTCGTCGCCGAAGCCCGCGCGTTCGTCGCCGGGAGCGCGGACCAGATCCTCGCCGCAGCGTTCATCGCCGAAGACCGCGCTGCGACGCCGCTCGGGTTCGTCGAGCTCGCCGTGCGCGGGTTCTCCGACGGCTGCACGTCGATGCCGGTGCCGCACGTCGAGGGCTGGTACGTCGAACCGACCGCGCGCGGGAACGGCGTCGGGCGCCGGCTGCTCGACGCTGCCGAAGGGTGGGCGCGCGCGCACGGCTTCTCCGAGCTCGCATCGGATACCGGAGTGCACAACGAGGATTCGCTTCGCGCCCATCAGGCCTGCGGCTTCGAAGAAGTCGATCGGCTGATCAAATTCCGCAAGGCGCTGAGCTGAAATTCCGCCCTCGCATATCTTGAACAGTCGTTCAGGGTATGCTATGGTCGCGGCGTGACGCGAAAAGCCGACGAGGCCAATCGCTCGCAGCTGCTCGACCGCGTCGTCGCGTACGCATTCGTTAACGGCGTGGCGTCACTTTCGCTGCGCCCGCTCGCCAAGAATCTTGGCGTCAGTCCCGCTTCGCTTCTGTATCACTTCGGGTCGAAAGAAGAGCTCACGGTTGAGATTCTCAAGCACGCCGGTGATCGCCAACGCGAACTCTTCGCCTCCATGCGCACGCGCGAAGGCGAAACGGCCGCCGACGTGTGTCGCGAAGTGTGGCGCATCGTCTCCGCACCCAAAGCCCGGCCGCTGTTTCGCCTGTTCTTCGAAGTCTATGGGCTGGCGCTGGTCGACCCGAAGCGTTTCCCCGGTTTCTTTCCCGCTGCCATCTCCAACTGGCTCGATTTTCTCGAGCCGGCATACGTGCGCGGCGGCATGAGTGCGGCGGACGCGCGCGTGCACGCGACGATCGTCCTGGCCGGTTTCCGAGGGTTCTTGCTCGATCTCTGTGCGACCGGCGACACCAAACGTATCGGTCGCGCGGTCGTGCGTTGGATCGACACCGTCTCGTGAGCGACGAAGTCAAGGCGCGGCGCCCGGCGACCGCATCGTTCATCTTCGTCACGATGCTGCTTGATTGGCTGGTGGTGGGGATCGCCTCGCCGGTGGTGCCGAAACTGATCGTCGAATTCACCGGCCGCATCGATAGTGCGTCGGCGATCTCGGGCGCCTTCGCGACCGCGTTCGCGGTGGTCCAATTCGGCGCGGCGCCGGTCCTCGGCATCCTCTCCGACCGCTTCGGGCGGCGCCCGATCATCCTGCTCTCCAGCTTCGGCTCCGCGCTCGATTGCTTGATCCTCGCCCTGGCGCCAAACTTGTGGTGGCTGTTCCTCGGACGCCTCCTCTCGGGCGCCACCGCGGCGAGTGCCACCGCCTCGGCCGCATACATCGCCGACGTCACGCCGCCCGAGCGGCGCGGCGCGGCATTCGGGATGCTCAGCGCGGCCTTCGGACTCGGCTTCGCGCTCGGCCCGGCGCTGGGCGGCCTGTTGGCCGGCTTCGGCTTGCGCGTGCCCTTCTACGTAGCAGCCGCGCTGATGCTCACCAACGTCGCGTACGGGCTATTCATTCTCCCCGAATCACTCCCGCCGGAGCTGCGCCAAAGCACGATCGCGTGGAAGCGTGCCAACCCGCTCGGCTCGCTCAAACTGCTGCGTCGCCATCGCGACCTGTTCGGTTTGGTGTCGAGCCTGTTCTGCAGCAACCTCGCGGTGCAATCGTTCAGCGTCTTCGTGCTCTACACGATCTACCGCTTCGGCTGGAGCGAGGCGGCCAACGGCATCGGCCTCACCGTCTTTGGGACGCTCTCGGTGGTCTCGGCGATGATCGTCGGGCGTTTGATCACGCGGTTCGGCGCGCAAACGGTGACCATCGCCGGCTTCGCGCTTGGATGCGTGGGCTTCCTCATCTACGGCTTTGCGCCGACGGGGATCATCTTTGCCTGCGCGCTGCCGCTGACGGGCTTGTGGGCGATTGCCGGACCCCCGGTTCAATCGGCGATGACGCGCCACGTCTCCGCGACCGAGCAGGGCGAACTGCAAGGTGCGATCGGTAGCGTGCGCGGCATCGCGATGATCGCCGGGCCGGCGTTCTTCACGCTGCTCTTCGCGTGGGTCAGCGAGCTTGGGATCTACCCGCTGGTCGGCGCCCCGTGGTTCTGCGGTGCGCTGCTGCTCGTCGGCGCCGCCGTCCTCGCGCAGCGATCGATGCGCTCGACCGAACCGGTCGCCGAGGCGATCGCTTAGGTTCCCGCGGCTCGCTGTCGCGCTGCCGGTAGGGCGCGCAAGCGCTGCAGCATCTGCGGTGTCGGCAGTTTGACGTCGCTCGCGATGCGGACCGCGCGCAGCGCCGCGATCGTCAGCCAGGTCGCATCGAACTCGAACCAGCGCAGTCCGTGGCGCGCCGAGAACGGGAAGGCGTGATGGTTGTTGTGCCACCCTTCACCCCAGCCGAGGAGTGCGACCCACCAGCAGTTCGTCGAGCGATCGTCGGTGCGGAACGAACGGTAGCCGACCGTGTGCGCGGCGCTGTTGACGAGCCACGTGAACTGGTAGACGAGCACGAGGCGCACGAAGATGCCCCAAACGACGAACGACCATCCGCCGGCCGCGTACAGCGCAATGCTGAGGACAACCGTAAAACCGAAGTGATACCGATCGAGAAAACGGTAGAACGGCTGTTCCCAGAGATCCGCCGCATACCGGCGCTTCATTTCGCCGCTCAGGAGATTGCGATTAGGCAACACCATCCAGAGAAAATGCGACCAGCCAAAGCCACGGTGAGCGTTGTGCGGATCGCCTTCGGTGTCGGTGTGCGCATGGTGCGCGCGATGCGTCGCGACCCACTCAATTGGCGAACCCTGCAGCGCTAAGCAGCCGCAGATGCTGGTCAGATATTCGACCGGCTTCCAGAGGCGCACGCTGCGGTGGGTCAGCGTCCGATGGAACCCGAGTGCGATGCCGACCCCGCCGGTGAGATACACCAGCACGCCCATGATAGCCAGCGACGACCAGTGGAAGAAGGCCGGCCACAGCGCCGCGAGCGCGAAGACGTGGATCGCAACCACGAAGGAAGCGAGGCCAAGGTGAGCGCTTGGCCTCTGATCGACCGCTGCAACGTCCACGGCGTACCTTTCATCAAAGGCGCGAGGCCTTCGCGACCTATGTACCCGGGGTGAGCCGGCCGTACCGAGGCGGCCGTGTCAAGTTTTCCAGGCCCGGCCGAAATCGACTCACCACTTGACGCGGTGTATCCGGCGGCTCGCCAAGCCAAAAAGAAAGAGAGCGCCTTTCGACGCTCTCCGGGTTTGAATTAGACTCCGGCCGTTCGTTTGGGGACCGAACGGGCTTCTTCCAGATCGAGCAAGTCCGGCCACGTCGTGACGTCGGTTCGATCCGGGGCTACCTTTGCGCGCAAGGTGTTGAAGGCCGTCAGGCTGTTACCGCTCGGTGTGTGGCCGAGGGTCTCCCGGTTGAAGCGCTCGAGCTCGAAATGCGTCTTCTTCTGGATCAGCGGCTTCACGTAGGCTTCAATCACAGCCCGGTCGCTTGTTTTCTTTGCGACCTGCGAAGCGAGATCGGAGAGTCTCTTGCTGTCGATGCCGAACTCGGTGAACAACGCTTGGTCCATGGGACAGTTGTAATGATAGTCTCCGATGGTACCGTTCGCCGTCATCGTCGCCTTGTCGATCGTGCGGGCGAGCTGCACGATGCCGAGGTATTTCTCATGAACGCTACGCGGGAACGCTGTGGTTGTGGTGTTCATTCGAGTCATGCGCCTTTCTTATTGGCGTTCCCCATGAACCGCCGCGGGTTTCAGCAGTTGCTCTTTTCGTCGACTTCGTCCGAAAGAATTTTCGAATCCTTGGTTCAGATTCGGAGCGTCTGGGAAGGCGAGTCCTTGGTTGTAGGCCCTGTTTCGTTGACGATGTTTCGTACGGTCGGCCAACGTGCGGCCGAGTCAACCTTACGCTGCGCTGCATCGTTCGCGCCGGCTAATCGTCGCGCAAGCGCGGAGGCGGAGATTCTCATCCAGCGAAAGATGCGCGCTCGCGACCAACGCCAAGCGGAGGCTCGTTCGCGATATGGGAGCGTACGGGTCTGGTGGCTCGCCCGGTCTTCAAAACCGGTGAGGCCGTCGCAAGGCGGCTGGTCGGTTCGATTCCGACACGCTCCCGCCATCGACGTTAACCGCCGCGTTGCCGGCGATACGTCGCTCTGCCTTTGCGCCGCGGTCCGCCGGCGCGCTTTCTGTAGCGGTGTCCCATGAACATGGCCCACATCGATTGATCCGGTGGGGAACCGTCGACGCATTCGAGATTCCAACCGATCACCTCGGTCCAGATGTAATAGTTCTCTGGCTCGCCAGGGCGGAGTGTAGCCATGCCATGGACGACAATTTCCGCGGCCGTCTGATCGGTGCGCTCGAAGATATGCTCGAACCAGCGCTGCCTATCTTCGGATTGCACGAGTTCGTCGTCAAGCCGCTCATCGCTTTGCGCTCCTGATGACCCGCAGAAGCGAGCGACGCGTGTAACGCAGCGCTCGAAGGCAGCCATCGCGTCGGTCTCGTTCTCCCCGGAATACTCCTCGACACGTCCCCGCGGATAATCGTAGTCGAGTAGATGGACGTAAGCCTCGGGGCTGCCTTCAACCGCGAGCGTACCGTCGAAAATCACGATGACGGGACCGGGCTCGCGCATCGCGCCGCGGAACTTGGAGAAAGTTGCTCGCCGCGTCGTCGATCAGGCGGCGAAGTGCGGTTTCGAAGTCGAGCGTTTCCACGTGATTCGCGACGTCAAACCATCGCGCGAAAGCGCAGTGGTTCGCTGAGACGAGAGCTGTGCTAGGCGCGGACGCGTTGCGGGCGGACGGGGCGCGGGAGCTTCATGCGCGCGAGCATTGCCGGAGTCGGGAGTTTGATGTCGCGGGCGAGGCGCATCCAGGACAGTACTTTGATCGTCCACCAGGTGGCATCGATCTCGAACCAGCGCAGACCGTGGCGGGCCGAGAACGGGAAGGCGTGATGGTTGTTGTGCCAGCCCTCGCCCCAGGCGAGGAACGCGACCAGCCAGTTGTTGGTCGACTTGTCGCCGGTGCGGAAGGTCTGATAGCCGCTATGGTGCGCGGCGCTGTTGACCAGCCACGTGATGTGATAGGTGATCACGATGCGCACGAACAGGCCCCAGATCAGCCACGACCAGCCGCCGATTGCGAGCAGTGCAATGCCGAGCAGGATCGTCCACAGCAGATACGTTTTCTCGAGGAATTGATAGAAGCGGTCGCCGGCCAGATCGGGCGCGAGGCGCAACTGTTCGGCCGGGCTCAGCATCGCATCGTTCGGTTTGTAGAGCCATTCGAAGTGGCTCCACAACAGGCCGCGATGGATGTCGTGCGGATCGCCTTCTTTATCGGTATGGGCGTGATGAGCGCGATGGGTCGCAATCCAATCGATCGGGCCACCCTGAAGCGCCAGGGTTCCGAGAATCGCGGTCACGTACTCGAGCGGCTTCGCCAGCTTGAGGCTGCGGTGCGTCAACAGCCGGTGGTATCCGAGGCAAATCCCCCAGGCGCCGGTCGTATAGTACAGCACCACCATCACGACGAGCGCGCTCCAGTGAAACGTGCCGGGGATGAAGGCGCACAGCGCGCCGAGATGCACGATCGCCAGGCCGGTGAACGTTGCCCAGCCCGGTGCGCGCTTTTTCGCGGATTCCATTGCCTTCAGAAGGTGCGCCCCGAGGCCCGGGAATCCTGGCCCGCCGTACGCAGCGGGGGTTAAGAATTGAGTATGGCCTCGAGGCTGATGTCGACGGCCCTCAGCGCTTTGCTGATTGGGCATCCCTCTTTGGCAGCAACCGCCAGCTGCTCGAACTCCGCCTGATCGAGACCCTCGGCACGCACGCGCGTGGTGAGCGCGATGCGCGGGATCTCGAACCCGGTTGCTGTCTTATGCAGATGGACGCGGGCCTCGGTGTCGATCGAGGAGGGCGGGTGGCCGGCGCGGGTCAGCGCGCCGCTGAGCGCCATACTGAAGCACGCGGCGTGCGAGGCGGCGAGCAGTTCCTCGGGGTTGGTCCCAGGTTCGTTCGAAAACCGCGTCCCGAACGAATACCCGGCCTTGACCAGACCGCTCTCGGCGGCGATGGTCCCCTTGCCGTGCGCGATGTCGCCTTCCCAATGCACGGAGGCCGAGCGGGTGATGTCCTCGGAAGTATTCATGTTGCGCACGACGGCCGCACCAGCGCATGCGGTTGCAGCGACCGCCGAGAAGACGTGTGCGGAATGATCGATGTCCACACGCACCTGCACCCCCCGCGGCTTTTCGCGGCGATCCGGCGCTGGTTCGCCGAACGCAGCGACTGGCGCCTCGAGCATCCGACCGAGCCGAAGGCCGTCGCGCAAACGCTGCGCGCGCATGGGGTCGAGCAGTTCGTCTTCTGCTCGTACGCGCACAAGGCAGGAATGGCGCGCGAACTCAACGCCTGGCTGGCGCAGACGGCGCGCGAACTGGGCGCCGGCGCGCACGCGCTGGGGACGGTCCACGTCGACGACCCCGCGCCGGCGGCGGATATGCAGGCTGCGCTCGGCGACGGCTGCATCGGGCTCAAGGTCCACGAAAACGTCCAGCGCGTCGGGCTAGACGATCCGCGCCTGACCGGCGCGCTCGACGCCGTCGCCCAAGCCGACGGCTTCGTGCTCGTGCACGTCGGCGCGATCCCGTGGTCGAACGACACCAACGATGGTCCGCGGCGGATCGCGGCGGTGCTGGCGCGTCATCCGACCCTGCGCATCGTGGTCGCGCACTTCGGGGTCCCCGACTGGACGGCGTATCTGGCGCTCGCGGCGCGCGAGCCGCGGCTACTTCTCGATACGACGATGGTCTTCGCGCCGGAATCTCCCATGCACCACGAGATCGGCCGCGACGTGATCGTGCCCAACGCGAACCGGATCGTGTACGGGACCGATTGGCCCAATATTCCGTACGCCTACGACGGCGAACTGCGCGGTCTGCTCGCGCTGGGACTCGATGTGGCGCAGCTGCGCGCGATCACCTCTGAGAACGCGCGCCGGTTGACCCCGGCGCTCGCGCGCGTGCCCTAGCCGCCGCCGCGCCGCATCGTGACGAACGACGCGACCATATCGGGATCGAACTGCGACGCGGCGAAGCGCTCGAGCTCGAGCAGCGCTTCTTCCTCCTCGATGGCGCGATGGTACGGCCGGTCGAGGGTCATCGCGGAAAAGGCGTCGATCACGCTGACCGCGCGCGCGAGCGGATCGACCTGCTCACCGCGCAGCCCGAGCGGATAGCCGAGCCCGTCCCAACGCTCGTGATGCTGTCCGACGATCCGTGCGACGTCGGCGAAATCCGGATAGCCCGAGAGGATCGTACCGCCGTACTCGGCGTGCCGCTGCATCGTGGCGTATTCGTCCGTCTCGAGTCGCGCCGGCTTGAGCAGGATCGACTCCGGGATCAGCAGCTTTCCGATGTCGTGCAGCAGTGCGGCGCGCACCAAACGCTCGTGCAGCGCACCCTCGATCCCCAGCAGCGGAGCCCAGGCGTTCGCAATGTGGTTGACGTGGAGCAGGTGCAGCCGCGTGTACGGGTCGCGCACGAGCGCGCACTCGACCAGCGCTTCGACTGCGCCGTAGGTTCCGTAGCGGACCAGCGGCGCGAGTTCGCCGCCGACCGCGAAGCCGCCGCGCGCGATGCTCAGCCGCAACCGCATGTCGACCAGCGTCAGCAGATCGGATCGCACCGTCCCCTCGTCGGGAGCCGTCGCCCAGGCCCGGTTCACCGAAATCGGAATCACGTCGCTGTCGCCGCGAAACGACAGGTCGGCGGTGAGGTGCCCGAGGTCGTCGACCAGCTTGACGATCTCCTCGCGGTTCTCGCGCTGCGCGACCACGGCGAAGTCGTCGCCGCCAAAACGCCCGACCAGCGTATCGCCGTCGGCGATCGATGCCAGCCGCTCGGCCAGCGCGTCGAGCACCCGGTCCCCGATCCGCGCGCCGTAGGCATCGTTGATGCGGCCGAAGTTCGTGATGTCGAGCATGACGACGCCCAGCGTCCCTTCGGGCGAAGCCAGCCGTTCGTCGATGCAGCGCAGGACCGATGAATGGTTTGCGAGTCCGGTCAGCGGGTCGACCTCGGTCACGCGCTGCAGGCGCGCGAAGAGGCGCTGGTTGCGCACCGCGATCGCCAAGAAACGTCCGATCGCCTCGAGCAGCGCGACATCGTCCTCGTCGTACGCGTTTTCCGATGTCGTTTGCACGCTGAGCACGCCGATGCGCGCGCCGCCGGCTTCGACCGGCACGAAGATCGCGGACACGCTGTCGTCCGTCCACGGCGCTTGCGAATTGAGCGGCCGCCGGGTAACGCGCGCCCAGTCTTCGGCCGTTCGGAAGAGCTGCGGGACGCCGGTGCGCATCGTTTCCCACGACCGGCTGGCGCGATCGATCACGATGGCCGGTTCGGGCCGCGTCGCACCGTGATCGTGCACGTACTCGATCTTCAATGCGGCACCGGTGCGTAGCGCCACGAAACAGACACTGACGTCGATGACGCGCGTGAGCAGTTCGCACAGCGAAGCGAAGGTTTCTCGCGGCGAACGGTCGGCGGCAAGCAGCGCGGCGACTTCACCCATCAGGATTCGGCCGCGTTGATCTCGCTTGGAAAGGGAGCTGGGTTCGACCATGACCCGCCCTGGCACCTCAGGCTCGCGTTCTGAGGTTTCCTGTTCCCGGCTTCCGGAAGGTTGACCTACCCGGCGCGAACGCGAAGCGGCTTAGGACGCGCGCTGCATCCGTTTCACCAGCGGCAAGCCTTCAGCGTCGAACTGCGATCCCACCAGCAGGCGCAGGAAGTAGCCGTATGAAGCGACACCGCCGCGAACGCCGCTGCCGCGCAGGTACCCGTCGTAGAGGTGCCACTGAAACGAGAAAATCACCGGGATATAGTGGCGCGCGAAGCGGGCGCGACTGGCTTTGAAATCCGCGATGACGCGCGGATCGAGCTTGAGCCGAAGACGTTGCGCCTGCGGCAGCTCGTCGTAGGTCCAGAACGCTCCGGAGTATTGGATCAGCGGATCGTCGGACCGCAGGCACGCGACCGTTCCGATGTAATTGGCATCGCCTTCGTCGGTGAAGCCGGCGACGTGCGCCCATTCGTGCGCCAGCGCGCGCGGAACCTCGACGGGCAGGAACGACGTGTTGAGCAGCGTTTCGAACGAGAAGGGCGAGTACTGGCCGCCGATGCCCGCCGCGTCGTAGTAGGGCTGCAACAGCGTCGCCTTGGGTTCCGTCAGCTGCACGTTCCAGTCATCCCCGAGCCGTCCCACCACCGGCAGGAAGGCGAATGCGAGCTTTTGACGGTCGAGTCCCCTTTCGGCGTGCGCCGGCCCGACGTCCCGATTGAGCGTATCGACGATGCGTTGGCTGAACGCCGCTACCATCGCGTCGGTGACGCTCGTGGGATCGAAAACGATCCGTTGCGAGACCGTTGCCCGGTGGTAATTCAAGCCCCATAGCAGTTCGAACGCGATGACCAGAAACGCGGTCCAGCCGAGCGTATGGACCGCCATGCGCAACGCGGTCCGGCCGCGCTGCCAATGCGGCACCGCGCTCAACGAACCGACCCAGGCCACGATCAGCACTACGAGTGCGACGATCGCCTCAACGTCGCCGACCGAAACCGGTACGGCGTTGGAGATCGGCACGAAGCCGCGGTTCATCGATGCGAAAACGCCGTTGGCGTAGACGCTCTCGATCCAGTCTTGCGGGAAGGGAAAGACAACGGCGGCGATGGCGACTGCCATCGCCATCAGGTCGAGCTCGAACTCCCGGATCGAGGAGGGGCGCGGTGCGGTTGGCGGCGGCCGTCCCGTCACGGGAAGAGGTACGTCGCGAAGGTGCCGACTCGAACGAATCCGAGCCGATCGTACAGAGCGATCGCCGGGGCGTTGAAGTCGTTGACGTAGAGCGTTAGGGTAGCCTCCGTAACCAAGAGCCGCCTCGCGACGGCCGCCAGCGCAACCGCCGCATAGCCTTTCCCGCGTTGCTCAGGCGGCGTCCAAACGCCTTGGAGTTGGGCCGTCGCGGTGCTCCGCGGGCCCACGTTGCATTGGAACCGCAAGCCGTCTTCCGCGACCCAGACCCACCACGACCCCTGGACGATGCTGCGCCGGATCGCGGCGGCAAAGCCCGCCCGCGCACCGCGCGGGTCGTACCCGAGCTCCCCCAAGATCATCTGGGCGCTGTGCTCCGCGACGAGATCGGCCTCGCTTTCCCAGGCCGGCCGGATGCCGGGGTCTGCGCTGGGCGGCAGTGCGCCCGGCTCCAAGAGGTAAAGCGGCTGCTGCGCTCGGACCAGCGCCGGGCCAGGGTGCCCGTCGCGAATTCGCGCCCACAGGCCGTCAGCGGCAGTTTTCGGACCGACCAGGCTGCGCAGCCCGCGCCGCCGGCGCGCTTCAGCGGCAAAGGCCTCGAGCGCGGCGTCACCGTCGGCGGCGAGAACCAGCTGGGCGCCGATGTACGCGAGGCCGTCCGGGCGGCCGTCGGCGTCGCGATTCAGTACCAGGCCGTCGGGCAAGCCGGGACCAAGGCCCCCCTCGAGCAGCCATTGGAGGAAGACGTTCTCGAAGGGCCGGCGCGCCGCGTAGGCGATCGCCTCGCTGCGCGTGGCGTGGGTGACGGGTTCCAGCAGTGCGGGTTTCGCTCAGGAAAGCGGGCGAACGAAGATCGGCGTCGTGGTCGGCGCTTTGCTTCCCCCGTCGGGTTCGACGCTCAGTGCCACGGCTCCGAGTTTGGTGGCGTCGACCGGCAGCGCGATGACCGCGATGCCGTCGGCATTGGGCGGGAAGGTGATGCTGGGCTGAACGGTCTTCGCGCCCTTCGGGAGCGTCCAGGCCTGATAGACCTTCCCCCTCGGCAAGGCGGGCAGTTTCGAGAGGGCCAGGTACACGCGGTCGCCGCGAACCACGACCGCGCCCTGCGCCACGTCATACCGTCGGGCGTCGGGCGCGACCAGATCGGTGACCATCTGGCGGTCATGCTGCCCGACGCGTTCGGTGTCGGCCAGCTGGGTGGTCAAGCTCGCGGTGCGCCGCTGCGCCTGCGCCAAGTCGCTGCGCAGGGAGACATCCTGAATCACCGTCACGACCGAGAAGATCAGCGCGGCGGCCGCTGCGAGCCCGGTGCCCATCAGCCAACCGGAATTGGTGCCGATGCGGCGGCGCGCGATTGCGCCGTTGCCGGAGGCCGCCTCGGCGCTGACGCGCGCCATCAGCCGTTCTTTCATCCGGGCCGAACGGGTCGAGTCGACGGGCTCGTCGGCACTGTACGCCAAAGCGTCGGCGCTCGCGCGCAGCGCGCGATACTCGTCGCGCGCGCCGTCATCGTTGGCGATAAACGCTGCGACGAGCGCGGCCTGGTCGCGCGGCAGTACGCCCAGCGCGTAGAGCGCGACCAGTTCCAGCATCTCCTCGCGGGAACCCGGGTCGGTCATTTTGGCACTCCCTCGGCGAGCCGGTTGCGCAGCGTGCGCAGGCCGGCGCGAATGCGCGTCTTCACGGTGCCCAGCGGCGTGTCGGTCCGGCGGGCGATCTCTTGATGGGTCACACCGCCGAAGAATCCCATCTCGATCGGAGCCCGCTGCTCGGCCGGGAGCGTCGAGAGCGCGTCCCGCACGCGCTCCGCATCGAGACGCTCGAGGATCTCGTCATCGAGCGCGCCGTCGAGGGGCAAATCGGCCGGGAGCTCCGTCTCCGGACGGGCGCCGCGTGCGCGCAAAACGTCGAGCGCCCGGTTGCGCGCGACGCGCGACACCCATGCGACGAACGAGCCGCCGCGGAACGCGTCCGGGCTCGTCCAGACTTTCATGAAAACTGTTTGCGTGACGTCTTCGGCGACCATCGGGTCGCCCAGCATGCGCAGGCTGATACCGAAGACGAGCCGGTGGTAGCTGTCGTAGAGGGACTCAAATGCTGCGACGTCGCGCGCTCGCACGCGTTCCATCAGTCGAACCACCGGGTCCATCGGGCGGGCCTTCGCGTCGGTAGTGATGTCACCTCGCGGGGGTAACGTGCTCCGGGACCGAGCGGATGCCGCCCCTTCGAACGCCAAGGATGTGATTCGCCATGGACGACGACCGCTTTTCGGAGCTTCGCGGGCGGCTCGCCGCTGCCGGCTCGGTGTGCGTCCTGACCGGCTCCGGGATCTCGGCCGAGAGCGGCTTGCCGACCTTCCGCGGCGTGGGGGGCTTGTGGCGGGCGCATCGCGTGGAAGAACTGGCCTCGCCGGAGGGCTTCACGCGCGATCCGCACCTCGTGTGGAGCTGGTACGCTGAGCGGCGTCGCGCGCACGCGCAGGTCGAGCCGTCGCCGGCGCACCGCGCGCTGGCGCAGCTCGAACGGCGGGCACAACGCTTCACCTTGGTCACGCAAAATGTCGATTCGCTGCACCGGCGGGCCGGCTCGCGCAACGTGCTCGAATTGCACGGCGCGCTGCGCGAAGCGCGCTGCACGCGCTGCACCGCGCGACGCCCGTTCGACGAGAGCTTCGACCTCGACGCGCTCGCGCACGACTGCGGGGGGATCTGGCGCCCGGACATCGTCTGGTTCGGCGAGTCGCTGCCGCGAGACGTGCTCGAAGCGGCCTTTGAGGCGGCGCGCACCGCCGACCTGATGCTCGTCGTCGGAACCTCCGGGATCGTTCAGCCGGCCGCTTCGCTGGCGACCAAACGCTGCACCGGCGCGTACGTCGTCGAGATCAACCCGGAACAGACTGCGCTGACGCCGCTGGTCGACCGCTCGATTCGCGCGCGCGCAACGGGCGTGCTGCCGCTGCTCGCGGCATGAACTCGGTCGCAAACGGCGTCGGCGGCTTCGTCGCGCTGCTCGGAGCTGCGGTCATCATCGCCATTCTGGCCGAGCGCGCGCGCATTCCGGCCGCCGTCGCACTCGTCGCAGTCGGTGCGACAGTGCAGATTCCGGTGCCGTTCGCCTTCGGCGACAGCCTCCTGTTCGTGTTCCTGCCGCCGCTCATTTTCGAGGCCGCGTGGAACCTCGATCTGGCTGCGCTGCGGCGTACGGCCTGGCGCATCGCGGGGTTAGCGGTACCGGGGACGCTGGCGACCGCGGCGATCGTCGGCGGCGCGCTGATCGTTTTCGGCGTTCTTGCGCCGGCGCCGGCGCTGCTGTTCGGCTCGATCGTCGCAGCGACCGATCCGGTCGCGGTGGTGGCCGCGTTTCGGCGGGTCCCCGTTCCGGTCGACCTGCGCACGGTGATCGAAGGCGAATCGCTCGCCAACGACGGCGTGGCGCTGATTCTGTTCGGCTTCACGCTCGCCATTGCGCTGGGGCGGCCGGCGTCAATCGGGGCAGATGCCGCCGGCGGGATCATCGCGATCGCGGGCGGCGCCGGCATCGGCGTCGTCGCAGCGCTCGTCTGCGCGGGCGTGCTTCGTGCGACCAGCGCGATCGAGTATGAGGTGACGGTCACCATCGTTCTGGCCTACGGCGCCTACCTGGCCGCATCGTCCCTGGGCTGGTCCGGAATCTTCGCCACCGCCGCGAGCGCGATCGCGCTGCGGGCGGCGCTGCAGCGCTTTCCCTCGGCGCTGGTCAATGCCGAGGACGTCGATCGCGTGTGGGTCGCGGCGGCCTTCATCGCCAATGCCTGCGTGTTCTTGGCCACCGGCCTATTGATTCAGCCGGGGCGCATTCTCCACGAACCAGCGTTGGTGGCCGTTGCGGTGGCGGGCGTGTGGGCCGCGCGGCTGCTGCTCGCCACCGCCGCGGCGCGGGAACGCCGGGACCGGGCGACGATCTTCCTCGCCGGGATGCGCGGGGCGTTGCCGCTCGCGCTGGCGCTCTCGCTGCCCACCGAGCTCGCGGCGCGGCCGCAGATCATCGACGCGACCTATGCGATCGTGCTGGTCACGATCGTCGCGCAGGGGGCGCCGCTGGTCCCGGTCGTCGCTCGCCTGTACCGGGTGATCGGCGCCGGGCCGCCGTAACGCTCAGCCATGACGGACCTCGAGTTCATCCGGCAGCACATCCCGTCGTACGCGGATTACGGCGACGAGAGCGCGCGGCACCAGGTCGACAAGCAAATCCGCGCCTGGCTCGGCGAAGCGCTCTCGGATGCTCGGACGGCCCTCAAACCGGCGGACGGCTTGGGTGAACGCTTGGACGGCATGATCCTGCGCTGCGAGTTCTCGGATCAGCGCGTCATCCGGGCCGCCGACCACGCCCGCTTCGATCAGCACCTGGTCGATCGCGTTCATCAGCTCGACCGGCAGCTCATCGAGGTCGCCGACCGCGTGCGCGCGGCCACGACGCCCGACGAGCTTTCGGACGCGCTCGACGAAGTTGCGCGGCTGCTCGACGAACGCTTCGGTGCGATCGCCGACGCGCCCTCAACCTGAGTGTGCTGTCTCGTAAATTCGCTTACGAAATCTCGCTCGTCTTTTCCGCCAGTTCATCGTCGCTCTTCGGTCACAACGGGTCAGCGTTGCTCCCTCATCGCTCCTCGATCTGACGAAAAATCCTTCGCGATCTTCCGCAAGGAACTTACGAGACAGCACACTTAGTGCGGGAAGCCGGGTATTCTCGGTAACCCCGGGATCGACGGTACCGGCGGCAAGTACGAGCGTGCCTTGGACATCGCCGCGTCGCTCGCTTGTTGGACGTTGGTCGGGATGCCCATCTCCGAAAATTGATCCATCGCTTGCTGCGTGAGCCGATTGATCTCCAGTTTCAGCACGCCGTTGACGAGATGGGCGAGCAGTGATTGTCCGGGAAAGATTTGCAGCGTCTTCCCGGCGTTGGGCCCGTTGAGCAGGGTCACCAGCACCGGCGATTCGCCACCGGTCGTTTTGGAGTTGTAGACGTTGACGGTCAGCCCGTTGCTGTCGACGCCGATGTCGCCCTCGGTGCCGCGAACGGCGATGTTCGCGCTGGCGGTCTTGAAGGTGTAGTCGGCCTGCGCACCCTCCGGGTGTTCGATTTGAAAGCGCACCTTGCCGTGATCGACCAGAAACTGTGCGTGCGCGATGTCCGATTGATCGAAGCGCACCATCTGCACGCGCGTGTCGCTTGCCATCAGCACCCGCGATGAATCCGGCAGCGTGACGCGAGCCTGCGAAGCGTCGCCGGTTTCGGCCCAGTCTTGCGACGCCATCGCGACTGATGCCGACGGGACGAGCTTGCCCGCCTTCCCGCTGCGGTCGTAGCTGACGGCTCCCTTGACGTTGGTCAGCGTCTTGTTGGCATCGGCGGCGTTCAGCGTGCTCGGCGCCCCGAGCGCTGCGATGACCAGCATCGCGGCCACGGCCGTTTTCATCCCGGGCCGCCGCAGCGTGCGCGCGATCACCGCACCGCAGCCGATTGCCAAGGCGCACCAGGCAAGGCCGGCCGCGAGGTCGCCGAGCACGAGCCGGCCGATGCCGAACAGGGTGCCGTAGACGAGGCCTAAGCCCGCCACCCAATCGATCAGCGCGATGCCGAGATTGTCTTCGGAATCGACCGGAACGAGCCGCGCGATCGGCGCCCAGCCGGGGCCGCTCGGACGGACGCGTGCATAGAAGCGCTTCAAGGTCTCCTCGCTTTCGGGCTTTGTGATGAAGGTGACGACCAGCCACACGAGCGTCGTCGCGGCGACGGTGATCAGTAGCCGTTTTGCGGTTGCGTTCGGGTCGTCGCCGGCGACGATGCCGCTACTATAGCACCAGGTGCCGACGATTGCGGACGTCGCCAGGGCCGAGATCTCGGTCCAAGCGTTGATCCGCCACCAGTACCAGCGCAGGATCATGACCAGTCCGACTCCGGCGGTAAGCGTGAGCATGTATTTCCACGCTTCGCCGACCGAGGTCATGAAGAGCGTGACGACGGCGGCGAGTAGGACCGCGACGATCGTCATCACCCGGGAGATCGCCACGTAGTGGCGTTCGTCCGCACCGCGGACGATGAAGCGGCGGTACAAATCGTTCGTGAGGTACGACGCGCCGAGGTTCAATTGGGTCCCGATGGTCGACATGTAGGCGGCGAGGAAGCCGGCCATCATGAGGCCGCGCAAGGCGGGCGGCAAATGATCGACCAGCGTCTGCACGTAGCCGAGTTCGGGATCGACCTTGCCGTCGACGCCGACGACGCCGTGCGGGTAGAGCACCAGCGCGGCCAGTGCGACCAGGATCCACGGCCACGGACGCAGCGCATAGTGTGCGACGTTGAAGAACAGCGTCGCGTAGACGGCATCCTTCTCGCTGCGCGACGCTAGGATGCGCTGAGCGATGTACGAGCCGCCGCCCGGCTCGGCGCCGGGATACGACGAAGCCCACCAACTGACGCCGATAAAGACCAGGAAGGTCGTAATGGGCATCCAGCTGGCATCGCCGGACGGAACGAACGCCAGGATCGAAGCGCCGCCGCGCTGTGCATCGATTGCCGCGAGTCCCGCGCGGAGCGGACCGATGCCGCCGACCGCGGCCACCGCGACGACCGCCAGCACGACCGCCATCGTCATCTTGACGGCGAACTGCAGAAAATCGGTGACGAGAATCGACCAAAAGCCGCCGATCGTCACGTAGAGCGCGGTCAGTCCGAGGCAGACGTACAGCGCCAGGTAGGTCGGCACGTGCAGTGTGAGCGAGAGAATCTTCACCATCGCCAGATTAACCCAGCCCATGATGATCGTGTTGACGATGACGCCCTGATAGACGGCGCGCACGCCGCGCAGGGCCGAAGCCGGCGCGCCGCCGTAACGCAGCTCGATGAACTCGACGTCCGTGAGCACGCCCGAGCGTCGCCACAAGGCGGCGAAGAAGAAGACGGTCAAGATCCCGCTCGCGGCCATGTTCCACCAAAGCCAGTTACCGGCGATGCCGTTTTTTGCCACGAAGCCCGTGACCGCGAGCGGCGTATCGACCGCGAACGTCGTGGCAACCATCGACACGCCCGTCAGCCACCACGGTGCGCTGCGGCCCGACAGAAAAAACTCGCCGACGCTCTTGCCGCTCCCGCGCGCGAAGTACAACCCGATGCCCAGATTGATCGCAAAGAACGCGACGATAACGGCGATGTCGAGCGGGCTCAGCGCCATGGCGGTCGGTTCTGCCGCTGGCAGGCGCTCCCTGCGAACGTTCGCGATTGCGGCGACGCTCACGCTGATGCTCCTCGGCGTGCCCCGCGCTGCACGAGCCGATTGGCGTCCGGCCGGGATTCGACCGACGACCGCGACGCTCGGCGACGTACTTGCATTTCACGCCAAAGCCGTCGGCGAGGATCCGTCCGGCCACGACAACCGCCGCGAAGGTTGGACCTACACGAACGGCACGCACCAGCTGCCGGTCGAAGTAGCGGTACGGGGGGACGACTTCCGCATCGACGTCATGCTCGACGGAGCGGCGTACACGGCGGGACGCTTCGGGGGCGCGCGCTGGCGCGGCGATGCGAACGGCATCGTGCACGGCACGCAAGCGGATCTGCAATCCGATGCCATCGATCGTTTTCCGGACATTCTGTTCGGCTTTCGGCCGCAGGACTGCGAACTCGCCGGCGAGACCGCATCCCCGCATCCGGCTTGGGTGATCGCCGACCGCCCCGCTGGCGATCGCATGCATTGGCTGTTCTTCGATCAGGGCTCGGGTCTGATCGTGAAGTCGATCCTGCGCGAGGGTAAGGTCGTCGAGACGACGGTGTTCGATCGTTTCGACGCGAGTTTCGGTATCGTGCGGGCGCGCCACTGGCACCTTTCCGACGGCGATCGTGCCGACGATATCGATGCGATCCTGGACGGGGTCAGCACAGGAAACGTTCCCGTTGCTGCGGTCGCGTTTCCGTCGACCTCAGCACAACGCGTGTTCCGTCTGCCCGACGGGAACGAACGCGTGACGCTCCCTGCGCACTTTCTCCGCAGCGGTCACATTGCGGTCGATGTCGACGTCGACGGCCGAAGCGGGAGATTCATCCTCGATACAGGCACGGCCAGCATCACGTTGAATTCCGGCGCTGCCGAGCGGCTTGCCGGCGGGGTCGTGCTGCAGCATGCGACCGTCGCCAAGATGTCGGTCGGCGCGCTAAGCATGGACAACGTCTCCGTGCTCGCGATTCCATTCGGTCTCGGCCCCGCGGTAAGTGGAATTCTGGGCTACGATTTTTTCTTCGGACACGTCGTGCACATCGATTACCACGGGCAGCGCGTCGAAGTGCTCTCGCACGAAGCGGCCCAGGCCGCGTTCGCCGATCCGGCGGTGACCGTGATTGCGGCGAACGTCGATCAGGGCCTGCCGCTGGTGCATGCCGCCATCGGTTTGGCGGCAGCCGACGACTTTGCGCTCGACACGGCGTCGCCGCACTTCTACGTCATGCAGCCGTTCGCGCAGCGCTACGGGGCGGAGATCGCCGCTCACTGGACACGCATACCGTCGCCGCCCCAGACCATCGAATACGTCGAAGGCGCGATTGAGGTCGTGCCCTATCAGGCTGCCGATCTCTATTTCGGACCGTTACACGTGCGCCGTGTCGACGTCGGGGTCGAGGTACCGACGAGGCGCGGAGACGCGATCGCCATCCCGTTCGACGCGATCATCGGCACGGACATCCTGCAGCACTTCGAGTTGTGGTTCGACTACGACAACGGCCGCGTCGCGATGCGGTACACCGGAGCCTAGGGCGCCGCATGTTCGGAAAGCGACCTGTTGAAGTCTCGGGCCGAGGAGACGCCGCACGTGCCGGTGTAGCGCGCGAGGTGCGTGTGTTTTTGACCGCCGCGTTGCTGCTCGCGACTACGGGTAGCATTTCAGCCGCACCGGCGCTGGTGCCGCAGCCGGCATCGGTGAAATATGGGAACTGCTCGATCCCGTCCGCCAAGGCGTTTCTCGGACTTCAGGCGGCGTTCGGCCGGAATGAGCCCGACGCGCTGGAGCTCTTGAGGAACCGATGGAGCGCGCTCGGAGCGCTGCAAGACCTGCGCGCGTCCCGCTTGCGGCCGCTGCCGCGATTCCCGCACGGGGATGGCGCGTCGACGAAGAACGATGCCGAAGGCAAGTATCACCTCATCGTTACGGCCCGCAGTCTGCAGATTGCGGCACCTGGCGGCGAGTCGGTGTTTGATGCGCTCATGACGCTGGCGCAACTACCGGAACGGCGTAATGGCCGCTGGGTGCTGCCGTGCGTCGACATCATCGATGCCCCGGCGATGCGCTGGCGCATCGTTTCCGACGATGTCTCGCGCGGACCGTTTCCGACCATGGCCTACGCCAAGGCGCGCATCCGGACGCTGGCGTCGCTGAAGATCAACGGCTGGTCGCCGTACATGGAGCAAGTCGTCGTCGATCCGCGCGCACCGTACGTCGCCTCGCCGAACGGGTGGACGCCGGCGCAGCTCCACGAGCTCGCGTCGTACGCGCGGCGCTTTTACGTCACGCTGATTCCCGAGCAGCAGACCTTCGCCCACATGCACGAAACGTTGAAGTGGGAGACCTTCGCGCCGCTGGCAGAATTGCCGCACGGATACTTACTTGCGGAAAGCGATCCGCGCACCTATGAGTACCTCGCGCCGCTGATCCGGTCGATCGCAGCGGCGACCGCTCCGATTCCGTTCTTCCATCTGGGCGCCGACGAACCGGTCGACCTCGGCCGCGGGCGCACGCCGCGCACGGCGCAGGCGTTCGCAACTCACATCACGCGCGTGGCGGGCTTTCTCCCGCGCGGCGTACGTCCGATGATCTGGGACGATGCGATTCAGCAGGACCCCACGATCCTGAGCCTGATCCCGCATGACACCGTCGTGGTCGCATTCCACTACGGCGCCGAGGCGACATACCGCCGGTACCTCGATCCGATCGCGACGGCCGGCTTTTCGAGCATGATCGCGCCCGGCGCGGCGAACTGGAACGAGATCTATCCCGACCTGACGGCCGCGTACGGCAACGTCGCGCGCTTCGCGGCCGACGGGCGCGCCGTGCGCGGCACGCTCGGCATGTTCATGACCGTCTGGCACGACGACGGCGAGTCGCTCTACGAAGCGACGTGGCCCGCGCTGGCATATGCGGCAGCCTCCGCCTGGCAGAAGCAGCCGGTCGACGGCGTGGGATGGCATCGGCGTTTCGCGGCCGCCTTTTTCGGTACGACGGACGATCGCTATGCCGATGCGCTCGATCGGCTGCGCGCCATGCGCGATCTGCTCCGGCCTCCGCAAACGCGTGGGCGCACGCCCGATCAAGCAATGGAAACGCCTACGCACGCACCACCATCCGATCCGCCGGACTATCTGTTCTGGCACGATCCGTTCGCGCCGGAACTGACCGATCGCTTCACCGACGCGTCGCTGAGCGCGCTGCGCACATCGGCGGAAGCCGTGCTTACGGAACTCTGGAACGCACGGCCGCCGCTGCATCCCCAAGCCGTGGCGGTCATGCGTTTGGCGGCGCTGCGTTACGATCAGCTCGGACGGCGGCTGCAGATCGGCCGCGAAGCGCGCGCGTATTACGATGACGCGGTCGCCGGGGCCGCCGAAAAGAACTCGACGCGCGTCTACCGCAGTCTGGGCGTCGCGAAGTATCTCTGCTGGGAGCTGCGGGACGCGCTGACCTCGATCGCTCCGCGTTACGCCGCTGCGTGGCGTTACGAGAGCACCGAACCGGGCCTGCGGCGTGTCCTGGTGCGCTACGCGGCCGCCGAAGCTGATGCCCAGCGCTGCGCCGACCGGATCGACACCGTCATGCGCGAGGACTACCTGCGTCACGGTACCATCCCCAGTTGGGATGCGATGCGCGGGCGGCCGTGAGCGGCATCCTGATCATCGCGGCCTTCCTGGTGCTGGCCGGAGCGATGATCGCGCGCAAGCTTCCGGCGCTGCTGGCGGTTCCGCTGATGGCGCTGGCGACCGCTGCGCTGGCGGGCGTGCACGACCTGTCCGGTATCGTGACCCAAGGCGCGGTCAAGCTGGCTCCGGTGTACGCCACGTTGTTTTTCGGCGCGCTCTTGAGCCGGGTCGTGCTGTCCACCGGCATCGCCGAAACGCTGGTGACCTACGCCGCGGAGTTCGGCGGCGACCGGCCGCTGGTGCTCTCGCTGCTGCTGTGCGCCGTCGTGGCGGTGCTCTTCACCGCCGTGCAAGGACTGGGCGCGATCATCATGATCGGCACGATCGTGCTGCCGGTCATGATGACGGTGGGCCTCCCGCGCGCGCTGTCCGCGACGCTGTTTCTGATGGCCTTCGGCCTCGGCTTCATCTTCAACATCACGCAGTGGCGCTTCTATATCACGCTGTTCGGCGTCGAGCGCGCGCACTTCCAGAACTACGCGGTGCTGCTGTTCGTCCTCCAAGCCGCAGTTCTCGTCGCCTACGCGCTGGTACGCCTGCGCTCGTCGCGCGATTATGCGACCAAAGTCGACCCCGGCGAACCGCTGCGCAAGCGTGTCCGTTTCTGGGCCTTGATCACGCCGCTGATCCCGCTGGTCCTGTTCGCGCGTTTGGGCGTCGATCCGATCGTGGGGTTCGCGCTTGCAGCCGTTTACGGCGTGCTGGTGACCCGGCCGCGGGCGATCGTTCAGACGCTGGTGGCAGCGTGGATTCGCGGCATCGAAGACGTGGCGCCCGCGACGATCCTGATGATCGGCATCGGCATGCTGTTCGTCGCCTCGCAGACGCCCGAAGTCACCGCCGCTGTGTCACCCCTGGTCGCCGCAGTCGCACCGCGGTCACCGCTCGCCTACGTGGTGCTGTTCGGCCTGCTCTCCCCGCTCGCGCTCTACCGCGGCCCGCTCAACCTCTACGGGGTCGGGATCGGCGTGTTCACGGTGCTGCTTTCGCTCCACGTGCTCGCACCGGTCGCGCTGGTCGCCGCCGTGATGGCCGTCGTGCAAGTGCAGAACGTGTGCGATCCGACCAACACGCAGAACGTCTGGGTCGCGAACTTCACCGGCGTCTCGGTCGAGCGAATCACGCGGCTGACGCTGGGCTGGCAAGTCGCCGTTGCGACGCTGGCGACGATCGCGGTCGTCGCCTTCGGTGCGCAGTTGTTCGGCAACGCACCGTTCGGCACGCCGGCGGCGGCAGCGGCCACGTTGCAGACGGGACTGTTCGCACCGCCGCAAGCCGCGCGTGCGGTCGTCGTGCTCGACGACGGAACGGCCGAGGGCGCGAGCGCAGCGGCCGAGATCGCACAAACGATCGCGCGCGGCTGGTCCGGGTACCGCGTCGTCACCGCCGAGGGCGATCCCGCGGCCGGCGACTGCCGGCGTAAACCGTATGCTGCCGCGCTGCGCGTCACCGTCACGCCGCCGCTGCACGGCAACGACCTCGACGTCGGTGTGGAGCTGACCGACTGCGCCGGCTGGAGCGTCGACCAATGGCACGCGCAGGGCCAACTGCGCCCGACCGCGCTGGCGGCGCTCTTCCGCCTGCGGGTCTGGACCCGCGAACACCCGGCGCTGGCGGCCGAGGTCTTCGAGCGAGGGCTGGCCTTCGACCCGGACGATCCGAAGCCGACCTACTTCTACGTGCTGTTCAAGCCCAGCGATGGGTACATGCGCGCGCTGGTTCGCGCCGGAGGGCCGGCATATGACGCCGGCTTGCGGACCGGTGACGTCGTCGATAAGCTCGACGGCCGCTTCTGGTGGGAGTACGGCACCTATCAGACCCAGCTCCGCGCCTACGACGGCCGGCCCCACGCCTTCGACGTCGAGCGGGGCACAGTCGGCGGATCGGCGGTGCACATCCAGCTCGGCCAGCCCTTCCGGGGCGAGTTTGCCGGAGGGGCTTGACGGACTAGTACAAGTGGTATAAGATGCGTACAACTAGTACAAATCAAACTAGTCGTACCACTTGGAGGCACCCAATGTCCGCTCAGAACGTCCGCCCGATCCGTCCGGTTCGCCCCGTCAGCCCCTCGCCGGCGGCCTCGCACCTCATCCGGCTCCCGGCCGGCGACCACCAGATCTTCCGCGGCTGGGGCATCACGCTCTAACCAACGTGCCCCCCGCCTTTTTCTCGGTCGACCCCCACGGTGGCTCACCGATCTACATGCAGCTCGCGGAGCAGGTCAAGCGCGCAATCGCCATCGGGGCCTTAGGCCCGGGCGAACGCCTGCCGACCGTGAAGGCGCTCGCGATCGACCTCAAGGTCAACCCCAATACGGTCGCACGCGTCTATCGGGAACTCGAAGCGGAGGGCGTGATCGCGACCGCGCCGGGACGCGGTTCTTTCGTTCGCGAGAACGACGCCGTCGATACGGTGCAGCGCGCCGCGCACGACACCGTCACCGTTGCGATCGACAACGCGGTGCGCGAGGCGCGCTCGCTCGGGATGTCGCGCGACGCGGCCGCCTCGATCGCCAATGCATCCATCGCCCGCTGGTATTCGGAGGAAACCCCGTGATCGGGATCAGTCACCTGTCGAAACGGTATCGCGATGTGATCGCGGTCGACGACGTTACGCTCGAGATCCCCAGCGGATCGGTCTGCGGTTTGCTCGGGCGCAACGGTGCCGGCAAGACCACGACCTTCAAATGTTTGCTCGGCTTCGCAAAGCCCGACTCCGGCGAGGTGCGCTTCGACGGCGAACCGCTGGCGCCGCACACCTTCATCAAACTCGGTTACGTGCCCGAGCGCCCGGCGCTCTACGGCTGGATGACGGTCGGGCAGCACCTCGAGGTCGTGCGGCGCACCCAACCCGGCTACGACGAGGCCTTCGCTCGCGAATTGATCGCGACGTTCCGGCTCGATGAAAAGAAGCGGACGCGGCGGCTCTCGAAGGGTCAGCAAACCGCCGTCAGCCTCATCATCGCGCTGGCCACGCGGCCCTCGCTGCTGATCCTCGACGAACCCGCCAGTGGGCTCGATCCCGTCATGCAGCGGGTGGTCCTCGATCTTCTGATCGACGCCGCGACGTCGGGCGCCACCGTGCTGATCTCGTCCCACCAGATCGGCCAGATCGACCGCGCGGCCGACCGCGTCGCGATCATGCGCGACGGCAAGATCGTGGTTTCGGGAAACCTCGACGACCTGCGCGCCGCCGCTCGCGTGGTCGAAGCGACCTTCGCGGGCGATGTTCCCGACCTGGGCACGCTCGGGAGCGAGATGCGGATCGAACGCGTCGGTACCAGCGTGCGAGCGCACGCAAACAGCAGTGCCGATGCCGTCGCCGCGCGCTTCGGCGCGCTCGGAGCAGTCGGCGTCCGCGTGCTCGACCGCTCGCTCGAAGACATCTTCCTCGATGCCGTCGATGACGGAGGACACTCCTGATGGAATACGTCGAGATCCTGCGCGCCCGCCGCGTGCTGATATGGTATGCCGTCGCCGTCGTCGCGACCGCGGCCCTCAATCTCCTGAGCTTGCGCGCTCACGTGAGCGTTCAATCGACCGACATGGACATCCATGGGAAGATTCCGCTGGCCGCGATTCTCGTGGGCAGCGCGTTCGTGGCTTTCATCCTGGCGAGCTGTGTCGCGCCGGGGCTCAGCAACGAAGGTAATACGACTGCGATTTCGTGGACGCGGCCGATGCCGCGCTGGGTGATCGCGCTGCGCTACGTCGCGGTCGATGTGTCCGCCATCGCGCTCGGCTATGCGCTGTGTGTCGCGACCGTACTCGGAATCCTCGCCTTCTACGGCTTGGGGCGAGCGATTGCGATCGACAGCTACATCCCGGACGGCCTTGCGCTGGCCCTCGGCACGGTCGTCATGTGGTATGGCTTGCTGGTCGCCGCGTCGGCGCGCTTCCCCGGGCGCGGAGGAATGATCGCCGGACTGTCGTGGGGG
>Ga0182024_10001045_pt1 | contig 71940 bp, 66 predicted proteins | sample P32metaG_FD_120480 | JGI IMG/M metagenome (GOLD analysis project Ga0182024, IMG submission 120480) | Permafrost microbial communities from Stordalen Mire, Sweden - P3-2 metaG (Illumina Assembly) | ecosystem: Environmental > Terrestrial > Soil > Wetlands > Permafrost | place: Sweden: Stordalen...
ATGCCAGCGGTGTGAGTGAGTAGATCCTGAATAGTAATGGCACGCCGCGCGGGAACGATGTTGATGCCGGAATCGTTTTTCACCGCAACAGTGGTCTTATCGAAGGTCGGGATGAAATGGCCAGCCGGCTCGTTCAGCCCGATCTTGCCTTCTTCGACGAGCGCGAGCACGGCGGTGCTCGTTATAGCCTTCGTCTGTGATGCAATGCGAAAGATCGTAGACGGGTTCATGCGTCGGCCGGCTTCCTTATCAGCCCAACCGACAGCGCGCTCATACACTGGCTTGCCGTCACGCAGCACAAGCGCAACAGCCCCCGCTATACGGTTCTCATCGACGTAGCGCTGGAGCAGTTGATCGATGCGGGCTGCTCGCGCCGGCTCCAGGGCCGGGGTTTGCACTGCTGACGCTAGTGGTGGGGACTTAGGTTGCGGCTGAGCCGGCGCGGAGGCCGAAAGCACCAAAAACGCGAAAGGCAGAAGTAACTTACTCTTCATATGGTTCCCCCATTTGGCGATTATCGCTGTAAAGTATTGTGATTGCTGGTGGTTATCTATTGCCAGCGAGTTGCCGACGCGCGGCCAGATCCCTTCGAGAACGTCTATCGCCAGCAACTCGTCGCGTCTCTGACGCCGACTTCCACCCTATTCCTTGCGGTCTAGTTGATAGACGCGCACGTAGTCTGACGACATGTGTCCACTTGGCGGGGTCGAGGTGAGATCCATCGAACTCGTCATGCCATACTAGCTTCCAACTGCTATTGCTCTGCGGATCGGCTCTGAAAGGCAAGAATCCGAGCAGCGCCAGCATGAGACAACTCTTCGGGATCATGAAATGATTGTCGCAAAAAGGCTGGCGGATAGGACGACTTTGCGAGACGCCATTTTAGAGGACGGAGATCGGGAATCCAACTACACGAGGGTCGGACGGGCCCGGAACCAATTGCCGCCGAGCCGGTTTTGCTCATAGCCCATGAACTATCAACGGTGCTTGAGGAGCAGGGCCGTCGCCTAGTCCCCTCGATGCTGGGCCGATGAAGTAATTCGTGACCGACGAAACATGTCTATTCTCACGGTTTGCCCGCCGGCCCGTCCAGTTTATAGCGTATTCCCAGGACAAGCGCGGCGTAGGAGGTCGCTTCTGGAGTACCGCATAGCAGTCGTGTACAAGTGGTCCATTCCTATCGGCCCCAGCTCCACCGTTACAGGACCGAGATTGGTCTTAATCGTGGCCGCGAGGATCAAGCTGATTGTCGCGATTGCCGTACCCTGATGTGCAAATGTCGTCTTTCGTGACGTTGAGCGTATCCCCAGGCGTTAGGCCCGCATTGGGAAGCGATTCATCCAGCCCTTGAATCGCGCGTGAGCTGCCACCACGTTCGGAGGAGGGCGTGCACGCACCCTCGATCTTGTGGGAAAACACGGACGCGTTCGCACTGCGCCGATGCCCGCGTGGGTGGCCCCGCCTGGCCTATGATTGTCTCCCTCTCGGCGGCTTCAGCGATGGGACACAGCCAGCGCCAGTATTGTCGATACTCATGGGCGGTCCAGCCAGTCGTCAACTGGTCGGCATCGTCTACGAGCGGGCTCTGCTTGTGGAATGGAACGGTGATGTGGTCGTAACGGACAATCGCCGCATCATGGCCGGACACATTTCCGCCCTCATATACCGTGAGAGTTTTACTGGCCTGATCCACGGAGAATTCAGCCCTGCCATGCGCGCCAAGTTTTAGAGCGTCTACGAGAGCCTGGTACGGTCCGGCTGCCCTCATTACTAAATCGACCAGAACTTCGTCGGATACGTCTTCAATGCCGTCATCGTGCGCGTATTCCATGGCCCACTTTAGCGCCTGGTAGGCACCAGTCGCCATGAGGTGTTCACTGGCGAGAGAACTCTGGAGGCCTTCTTCCAACTGAAACATCGCGGCATGTGCAAACATCAATTGCACCAGCTCCAGGCCGTCCGGCCAAATGGTCATCAGGCGTCGAAGCAGCACATCTCTTTTGACGTTCCAGACGGCCATCTTCTGGATAGAGCCATCGATTTCAGCTTCGACCTGCCGAACGTCCGCGCCGACCATAGACACACTTTCTTCAATTGGACTATGCCTACATACTAATCCTCTCCTCGACAAGTGTCGCGTTGCAGCGATGGATCGAGCAACGTCGGTGCGAATGGATAGTTCCCAAGGGGTTGCTCTTCAGCCGGCGACCGAACGTCTCCTGACTTTGGATGACCCAGAGAGTGCGGATAGAATCCTAGACGTTATCACACGCAAAGAAAAACTGCATGCTGCTGGGGTACCCAACCAAGCCGCTCAGTAGCTTCCATGCCAACCGACAACTACATGGGTGGAATCCTCCTCCACAAGTGATCTACGCCGATTCGGCGCACTGTTAACCGAAGTGCAGCCCACAGCAGAGAGGGTGAGAAAAGTTGAACCATCGGGCACCGGCGCGCGGTTCGCTCGCTCTCGCTGATGAGCGCAGTAAGGAGGGCGACAAAAACCGCCGTTCTAGGCACGTGCGACGCGAAGGGAGCGCGGCTTGAGAGAGGCGCTTTCCCCGAAGTATTGGCCAATTTGAACGGTGCTGGCGGTCCCGCTGTCAACCACAAAGGGTGAGAGAACTCGTAGCGAATAAATTTGGCTCCCCGGAAACCATGGTTTCCAACCACCTCTCCGCTCGTAACTTATTGATTATATGAGAACGCAGATTCGGCGATTTCGATTGAGGGGCTTGTCATTTGAGCAAGCCAGTAGGTGCCTGTTGAATCGGACAGCCGATTCTGGAGGGAAGCGGCTCGGCAGTTCGACCCTATGACCCGTTTGATTTTTTCCACACGACTGTTATACATTTTGTATAGCGATGCGGTTTGAATGGGACGCCGAAAAGAACCGGATCAACAAACAGAAACACGATGGCCTCAGTTTCGAGAGCGCGGCCCTTGTTTTCGACGATCCCCATGCAATCTTCCGCAAGGACCGCGTAGTGGCCGCCGAACAGCGGTGGCACGCCATAGGAATGGCGACGGGCGCGGTGCTGTTGGTTGTCCACGTCTATCGCCTGGAGAGTGAACATGAAAAACAAGAAACCATACGCATCATCTCGGCCCGCGAAGCTAATAAGTGTGAGCGCCGAATCTATATTCAGCAAGCCGCCGAGTAAAGCGCAGAAGGCCGTCTTATCCCGGATCGCAAAGCGGCAGGCTGCCGGAGACGATTCCGGCATTGATTATTCGGACATCCCTCCTCTGACCGACGAGCAACTGGCGCAATTTCGCCGAAGTCCGAAAGTGCTGGTGGCCGCTCGCATCGACAAGGAAGTTTACGACTGGCTCTTGCGCTACGGCAAGGGTTACTCGACCAGGATCAACAGTATCCTGCGCACCGTCATGGAGCGGGCTCGGTAGTGCCACGCGGCTGCGAACCCGTTGCTATCCACGATCGCGATTCATTTGTCGAAGTTGTATGACATGCAGCCTGGCGTTGCCCCAGCTTCCGAATTCTTAGACGATTTGCGAAAGTAAGATTTCGGCCCCCCGTCATGGACGGACCCTGTCAACAAACGCAACCTGTCAACCGGAGAAAACGGAGAATTTAGAGCCGAACCGGGCTCTAGCGGGCTACTCGCCCGGTCCGCTCGAAAACACGCAGGTGCTCTGCGGAGACTCGCAATGACTGCAAAACATGTTGAATGTTGGGGATACGAGCGCGCTTCTGGCGACGTGCGATGCTGTCAACAAAACGGGCCGACGGTCGCAACTCTAACGAATGGCTCCCCAAGAATGCGGTTTTACAACTTTCACTCCACGGATTCCGGGTCGAGTATTGCGGTGGAGCTAACGAAGCCGCTACTTTCCGCACGTGGAACGAATCACCTGCGACACGGTCTGGGCTTCCTCAGGCGAGGCGGCGATTAGCGTGTCTGTCTGGCTGCCATGGGTAAGCTTGACCCGGTCCTTCGTCGCCGTCACGGAGATGTCCGCGCAGGCGGCCTTGAAATTCGACTTTCCTTTCTGTCCCTGGGTCAGCCAGATCCGGCCGGAATCTTTCCACTCCACTCCCTCGCGGGCGATGAGGAGTTCGCCCGGGTAGGTGCGCTCGGAAAAGGACGCGTAACCCAGGCTCCCATAAACCAGCAAGGGATTATAGACTCCCTTCTGGTCGCTCAAGAAGAACACCGGCGCGGCCACCACCCGGAACGGAACCTGCACGAGAGTGGCGTCGCCGATCCGGCATCGCGCCTGGTAATTGCCCGGTCTCCACGTGTTGCCGATTTTGCCACCCCAGCCGGCGGCGAAATTGAAACCTCCCTTGTCGTTCGATTTGACGGAAAGATCCGCGGTCATGGGCCCGCCATAAATGGCGCCGCTTCCGTCGAGATACTCGCAGGCGGCGGTAGCCGCGCCGCCCTGGTTCTTGTGCACATTTACATTCAGCGACCATGTGATGAAGCGGGAATTGGTGCCGAATTCGTCGGGTATGGTTGCCGCCGCGGATGCTCCGTCCGGCGATTCGCCCATTCCGAAGCTATCGAAGGTCCATTGTGTGCCAGGAATGAGATCGCCCTTGGCGGGCATCATTATACGTCCAGTGGGCACGACCACAGGAGGCACGGAATCGGGCTGCCTTGGCGGAGCCACCGGTACTTTTTTCACTGCGGCCAAAGCCGTCAACCGGTCCAGATTCTTTTTCCCATCTTCGAGCCCGGAATTTGCCGCTTTTTGATACCACGACAACGCCTGATCGCGACTCGGCGGCACTCCTAATCCGTTCTCATACATCCAGCCGACGTTCACCATTGCCATTCCGGCCCCGCCCTCGCTTGCACGGAGAGACCACTGCATGGCAGTGGCGTAATCCTGAGCAACGCCTTGGCCGTTCAGATAAAGCGCCCCCAAATTGTGCATCGAAATAACATTCCCTAATTCAGCAGCCTTGTGATACCAATCCGACGCGGCGTGAAAATCCTGAGCGACGCCGAAGCCGTTCTGATAGAACCAACCCATCAAATGCATGGCGTCCCGGCTTCCGTTGTCGGCGCATTGACGCAGCAAGGGTAAGGCTTCAGAATAATTTTTCGCGGCGAAGAACTGCTGGGCCCGGCCGAAGGCCGCATTCATATCGAATACGGGCGGGCTCGGGATTTTAGGTTCGGGGGTGAGGCCGGCGAGTTCAATGCGCGCCAGGCGGGCATATGGGCTATCTGGAAACTCCTGGACAATTGCTTCCAACATCGGACGATTGCGGGTATTCTTCGCGCGCTCCCAGGCGATACTTGCCGGATCGACAGTGGCCGACGCCGGCAGCGTCGAGGCGAGCGCTCCGCCGGTCAGCATCACATCGCCCACGATTCCGTCGTAGACATACGGGAGTTGCTTGCGTCCTCCTTGCGTCCAAACGTTCGTTCGGGCTTGCTCAAACAGCTGTTTCAGCGAAAGTCCCGGCGTATTCAGCGCATGCAGCAGGTACTTCGTGTATAGTCCGAAGGACTCGCCGGAGTTGTCGTCGGCGGTGCTGTTTTCCGCCGTCGCGTAGGCGATCAGGGTGCCCACTGCCGGCGTCATGGGCGCGAGGCCGCCCGCGCCGCCGCGAACACCTCGAAAAGGATTGTCGCGGCAGGCGTCCAGAATCATGACGCGCACGCGAGCGCCCGATTCTTCCAGCCGATCTCGAATCTGGCCCGCAGGGAACGCATTGTAGCGGAGGTCGGCCGCGGACGATCCTTGAAAATCCACCGGAATAATGAAATTCTCCTGGTTCAATTGGGCGCCGTGGCCGGAATAGTAAAAGAAGGCCAGGTCGCCCGCACGCAGGCCCGAGGCGAAACTCTCGGTGGCTTCGTCGAGTTCTCGCCTAGTGGCGTCGAGCACGGTCTTCACCTGAAATCCCAACCGCTCCAGCGCTGCCGCCACTGCGCGAGCGTCGTTTCCAGGATTGCGCAACGGAACGGACCGGTAGTTCGCATTGCCCACCACCAGCGCCACCCGCCGGTCGACTGCAATGTCTCCAGCCGGACTGATGCGCCGCGAGCCCTGCGGCTGGGCCTGGAGCCGGAACAAGACGATGCAAAACGAGATTAGGATCGTTGCGGTTCTGGCCTTTTTCATCGGGAGCGCTCCTTTCTCAGCACGTGCAGAGTTATCATATTATGATCCGGCGGGTTGAAAGCACGGCTATTGTTGTGGCATAAATGTCTACGCGCAGACTTCCGATGAAAGAGCTCATCATCGCCGTGGCCGTTCTGGCGTCCGCCGCCGGCGCGCAGGATCGGCGCGTCACGCCGCTCGGGTCCTCCCAGAAGCGGGTGGCGCTGGTGATTGGCAATAACGAATACCGGAACCAGCAGCCGCTGCGCAATTCCGTGAATGACGCGAACTCAGTGGGGGCCGCATTGCGGGAACTGAGCTTCACGGTGGACGTCAAGCTGAATGTCTCCATGATTCAGATGGAGGAGGCGGTGGAGCGCTTCGCCGGTTCGGTGCGTCCCGGCGATATCGCGCTGTTTTATTATTCCGGGCACGGCATTCAGGTGGGCGATCAGAACTATCTCATCCCGGTGGATTTCGAGGCGCATACGGCCGCGGATGCGAAGTATAAGGCTTATGCGGCGGGGCGGGTGCAGGATAATTTGGAGGCTGCCGGAGCCTCGTTACAGATTCTAATTCTTGACGCGTGCCGCGATAATCCGTATCGCAGTCTGCGCGGCGCCGGGGGTGGTCTTGCGGCGATGCAGGCGGGCAAAGGCGCTTACATCGCCTTCGCTACGGCGCCAGGGAAGACGGCGGACGATAATGCCGGTGGGCGCAACGGGCTGTTTACCGACGCGCTGCTGGGCGCTTTGCGTCAGCCTGGCTTGACGCTCGATCAGGTTTTTAATCAGGTGCGGGCGAAGGTATCGAGTACTCGGGCGGAGCAGGTGCCGTGGTCGACGTCGAGCGTGGTGGGGGAGTTTTATTTTGTGAATGGGGCAGCGCCGTCGGTCAACGTGACGAGGCTGGATGCTGCGTCGGAGTCTTGGGCGCTGATACGGAATTCGCAGAATCCGGAAGATTTTGATGATTTTGCACGGTCGTTTCCGAGTAGTGAACTTGCGGCTTCGGCGCGTGCTCGCGCGGCGCAATTAAGGCGGGCCACAGGGCAGCTAAACGTGGGAACGCCAGTGACTCAGGCTCCAGCCCCAGCGGCATCCTCCCCAATGCACAGTGCACCATCTCTTTCAACCTCGACCCCGGCCGAGAATCACGGAGATTCATTTCTGATCTGTCATAACCACGATTCTAGTTTCGGTCCTGGCATTCTGACAGTAGGACGAATAGTGAGCTTCCGCGAAACCCTAGATAGCCCGGTGGCAAAGATCCTCGCCGCGGTTAAACTCTCGCTGGAACCCAACGACACATTCTCGGTGCCAGTCCAACAGGTTCGTTTCAGCTACAAGCCGATTGAACTTCTGTTCATTGAGGCCGCAGACGGCGGGTGGACGCAGGCCACCCCGGACAAGCGCCGCCTGGGTCAGCAACTGATTCTTGAAGCTGCTGGGCAAAAATGGTCGCTAATCGCGCCAAACCAACAACTCACCCAGATCGTAAACGCTCTCAAACGGGAGCAGACCGCGGCTGCCCCGGTTCGCAGGAGGAGATAAGCTGGGTGCTAGATAGGAATGGACCTGAGACAAGAGGCTCAGGATTCACATGCCAAGAGCCACTTCGACCTTATATGTAAGGGCGTTGGAAGCTGCTGGACCTGCTCAGGGCACTGCATGGGCAAGCCTTCTATAATACTGAAAACCTCATGCACCAAATCGGGCGATACGAGATCGAGCGGGAGATCGGCCGGGGGGCGATGGGGGTTGTTTACCTGGGGTTCGATCCGCTGCTGAAGCGCAAGGTTGCGGTTAAGACTTTACTTCCAACCCAGTCCGGCGATATGAGTTGGGAAACCCTGCTCAAGCGGCTGACTCGGGAGGCGCAGGCGGCGGCTAGCCTCAATCATCCGAACGCGATCGGCATCTACGACATCGTTTCGGTGTCGGACATGTTTTGCGTGGTGATGGAGTTTGTCGACGGATCGAGCGTCGCCGACTTGATTCCTTCGGGGTCCTGCGCCAGCGTCGAGTTTACCAATCGGGTTGTAAAGGGTTGCGCGGCTGCGCTCGATCACGCTCACGCACGCGGAATTGTGCATCGCGACATCAAGCCTGCCAACATCATGATGGATGGGGCAGGGGTTCCGAAGATCGCGGATTTTGGAATCGCCAAGCTGCTGAACTCCTCGACCGACCTTACCGGCGGGTATGCGATCGGGACGCTGGAGTATATGTCTCCGGAGCAACTGGATGCGAAGCCTGTGGATGGACGCAGCGATCAGTTTTCCCTCGCCGTAGTTGCTTACCGGATGCTGACCGGATGGCGCATTTTTGACGCGGAGACGCTGGTGTCCTGGTTCCACCTGCTGGTGACCTCGCCACCGGTGCCGGCGACTACGCGCAATCCGTCGCTGCCGAAGGCGGTGGACGCGGTGTTGAATCGGGCGCTGGCGAAGTCGCCGGAAGATCGCTACGAATCGTGTTCAAAATTTGCGAGCGAGTTGGAGAAGGCGCTTGTCCCTGGCGCCGAAAAGCCGGTGACTGCGGCGTTCCCATCGAGCGAGCCAAAGAGAACGTGGACCTTAAAACCCAGGACGCTGGTGCTGCTGGCAGCCTGCCTGATTGCCTTGATGATCGGCGCGGCGATCCTGGTTGTGGCCAGCAGGCGACGGCCAGCTCATGTCGAAACGGCGGTGGTGGATCCTCCTCCTCCTAAAATCGACGCGGTAACGGATTCCGTCGTGAAACCTGCGCTTCCGCCGGACGCACCGAGCCCGTTGCAAGTCTGGCGCAATCCGAAAGATGGGCTGGATTACGTCTGGATTGCGCCCGGGCGATTCACCATGGGATGCGTGGCGGGCGATGCGTCCTGCGAGGACGATGAAAAACCGGCGCGCGAAACGGCCGTCGATCGCGGATTCTGGGTCGGCAAGACGGAAGTGACGGTTGCCGCTTATAAGCTGTACTCGGAAAGCAGCAGCGTGGCCATGCCACCTCCGCCGGCATTCAATCCCGAGTGGAGCCTCGCGACGCATCCTATCGTGCAGGTCACCTGGCCGGAAGCCTCGGGGTTCTGCGCATGGGCCGGTGGGCGCCTGCCCACGGAGACAGAATGGGAATTCGCCGCGCGAGGCGGAAAGGATGGGCAGAAGTACGTCTCTGGCGCAACCATCCGTCCGGAAGTTGCAAATTACAATGGCAAAGATATCTTCGAGTTCACCGCTCCTGTAGGCAGCTTTCCGCCGAACGGGTTTGGGTTGTTGGACGTCTCCGGCAACGCGGCGGAGTGGGTTTCCGATGAAGCGCCGGGAGGGCGCAGGATTGTACGCGGAGGGTCGTGGAACGTGTTTCCGGAGAGCCTAAGGTTGTCGAAAAGAGTGGTGGTCGATCCAGAGCGCCGTAATTTCACGTTTGGCATGAGGTGCGCGCTATGACCCCGCGCCAGGAACTTCGAGCGCAGGCCGCGGGTGGAACTTTAAATGGTTACCGTTTGCCGCAGAATGAAGCGCAGATGGCTGCCATCCGCGACTCTAACCGGCGGGTGGCTCAAGGGATCGTCATTCTCAAGCGTGGCATAAACACTGACATCTTTCCCCGCTACCCGAAGCGACACCGCCTCTAGACGCGCATTTGCTGCCCTCCCCCTACCCTGCGGCGCGGCACGCGGCGCCGGAGTCTGGAGAAATGCCGAAACGCCTGGGACATTCACGGCCCCGTTCCGGCTTTGGTACTCCAACAGCAGTCTTAAAGTCACCTCTGCGCCACTCGGAACAAGCACCTCTCCGCCCACGACGATGGGCCCCTCCAGGATGCCCCCGAATAATTGGGAACCGGGCACCGCGACCCTGGTGGAATCAATGTAGCCGTTGGTGCGTACGGACAGGACGGTGCCCGCCGGAATTATCTTCGGCGTGTTCGCTCCCAGCTCGGCAATCCTCCTCCTGGCGATAGGTGCGAAGACGCCGTTCGGATAGGTATCGAGATAGCCCCTAAAATCAGTGATGCGAGTGCTGTTCTCGATGTACTTCCAAAGGGTCGCTTCGGCTTGCCCCGGATCCTGCGCATTGACGGATGAAGGCGAACCGGCAACGGCCGGAGCTCCCGCGACGTCGCCTCCCGCCGGGTTGAGGCTTCGACCCAACAGAAAATCGCCTGCCGCTTCGCCGCCGTCGTAGGGAACTTGAACATCGCCGCGTTTAAAGCTGTAGTCCCTTACGGAAGCGGTAACATACTCCGTCAAATCGTGAAACGTGATCAAGCCATCTGTGCCGGAAGCAGCGCCTTTCAGCCCTTCCAGCAAAAAGTGGGTGAAGACACCGCTGCGTAGATCGTCATTTTCATAGCTAGTCTTGCCGAGCTTGGTCGAAAACAGAATCCTTGTGCCGGCAGCGGCGCGAAAAGCGTCAAACGTCCTTGCCCCGGCCGCATCTTTCGTGGGACTGTTCCGGCACGCATCGATCCACAGCACCCGGCGCGCGGCGCCGGTGTCCTTCAACTGTCGATCGATATCCGCGAGCGAAATGCCAGTGCGACTCAGGGAAACATACTCGGCATCGACCGGCGCGATGTAGTTGACTCCTCCCACCGAAAAGCCGTGGCCCGAGAAGAAGAACACCACGGTGCCTTGCTCATTGTCGAGCACGTCCTTTACGTTGCGGATGGTCCTCAGAATTCCAGCGCGCGAGGCTTCGGCGTCCTTGAGCGTCACCACGTTGTAGCCTTGCCCTTCCAGCACGCGCGTCAGCGCGGCCGCATCCTGCGCCGCGTACCGCAGAGGCGTCAGGCCGCTGGACGCGGGATAATTCCCGACACCGACGAGCACGGATACCTTCGGTTGGCGGGCGAATACCTGTTGAGCCTGACGATCCACGGGCTCGATCCGCTTGGCCCGGCTGGGCTGCGCCAGGAGCGCAAGGACTCCGGAGGCAAAAAGAGCGATGTTGAATTTCCAATAGCGCATCATCGATTAGGAGCATATCAAAAAAGAACGCCCTCTCGTCTTTTGTCTACAATGATTCGAAGTGGCCGCAAAATTAGAAAGAAGCCGAGGGTCTATGATGCGCATTGTTTTCGCTTCGTTGGCAATGGGCTCCGCCCTGGCGGCGCAGACGCGCGAGAAGCGCATCGTACCCGTCAGTGGCGATTTGCGGGAGAACTTCGAACGGCAGCCCAAGATCGCGGTTTTGGCCGGAGTCGGCGTATACCCATCGCGCAGCGGGCTGAGCAGATTGCGATTTCCCGCGCACGATGTGGAATTGCTGGAAGCGGAGTTGAGTAAGCAGGGTTACAAAGTGGTCGCGCTGAAGGAACAGGAAGCCACGCGAGGCTCCGTCGAACAGGCGCTGAAGGACGCCGCGGAGCTGGTCGACCGGGGACAAGGCACGGTGTTGTTCTTCTTCTCCGGCCACGGTTTTTCGGACAAGGGCGAGAATTATCTTGCGACGTTCGAAGCCACGTCCGGTGATCTGGCCGGCAGCGGGCTGGCGGTGAAGAAAGTGGAGGCGCTGCTCAAGGCCACCGGTGCGCCGCGGCAAGTGATGTTCATCGACGCCTGCCGGAATGAGCCGGGTAAAGGGGTTGGCGCGCGGAGCTTTGAAGGGTTCCAGGCGTCGGCGGGGTTGCGCGAGTTGTTGTCGACGAAAGCGGGGCGCATCAGTTATGAGGACGATCAGTTGGGGAGCGGGGTGTTCACGCACTTTCTTGTGAAGGGGCTCGAAGGAGGGGCGGCTGGGCAGGATGGATTGATCACGTTTCGCGACCTGGCGGATTACGTCACCGAGGGAGTGAGCACGTTCGGGTTTCAGCATGGGCAGATGCAGGTTCCTTATGAGGCGGGGGAATCGAGCGGAGATTTTCTGTTGGCGCGGGCGGGGGCGGTTACGGGGGCACTCAGTACAGTTACGCCTCTTGAGTTGAGCTCGGGATTGCCTCCCAACGAATCGCCGACCTCAGCAGGCTCCCCGGCGCGGTCTGATCTGGCAGGCACTGATGTGACACATTTTCTTGGTCTGCAAAAGGGCGACAAACTGGCGCGCGCCGTAGCTTTGTTCGGGCGGCCATTTCGTGAAACCACGGGAGATGCTCGCACCAATGCCTATTTCGGACCAGGCGATCAAAACGAAACGCCGATCAATGTAAACGTTGACGCCGGGACACAAGAGATTCGCAGCGTGAGCGTTTTCGAACGCTCGCCTGGTACCCCAATTTGGGCGCGCAGGATTGCACCCTCTGACTGGCTGCTCAACCTGATCGGAAAATCTGATTCCGATGTTCGCAAGCTACTTGGAGCTCCAGATTGGCAGCCTACCCCCAATAATTATCTCCACTATCGGAAGGGAGGCGACGTCTTGAGCCTTCAGGTCTACGGCCATCGATGTGTCAGTGTCTCCGTCCTATGGGACGAGGGTTCACGTTAGAGGAACCCGCAAGGTCCTCCGGGAGGGCAGTTTAAAGAAGTGCGCGGAGGGTCGTGGGATAACGTGTCGGCGAAGCTACGGGTGTCGTATCGGAATGGGGCGGATCAGGGGTATCGGAGTCCGCATGTGGGGTTCCGGTGTGCGGGGAACGAATTGCCGAAGTAGGAGGCTTGGCGCCAGGTGGCGCAGGTCAACAGCAGCGCTACGGCGACTCTCACTTCGCGGCCTCCAGGCGGACTTCTACGCGACGGTTCAGCCGGTCGTTCTCCTCGGAGATGCCTTTGTACAGGGGCTCGCGCATGCCTCGGCCGACGGCGCGGATCTGGCTCGAAGCCACGGAATAGCGCTCCACCAGATAGCGAACCACGGTGTCGGCGCGGCGCTGGGAAAGATTCAGATTGTAGTCTTCGCCGCCCTTCAGGTCGGTGTGGCCGACGAAGGTGAAGCGGTATCCGGCATAGTCTCCCGCGGTGAGCAGTTTGCCAAGCTCTTCGGCCTGGGCTCGGCCGGCGGGGGTGAGATCGGCCTGGTCGAACTCGAAGTTCACTTGCAGGTCGACTTTGGGAGACGAGCCGATGCCTTTGGCGCTGGTCAGAGCTCGCGCAATGGCTTCGGCCGATTGCGTGCGCCCGGCGGCGGCGAGCCTCATCCGCTTCAGCTCGCGAGCCACCGTAGGATCGTCGACACGGCTCAAGGACGCTTCGAGCCAGGCGATGGCGTCCAGAATCTGCCCCTGGCCTTCGGAGGCCAAGCCAATTTTGAAATACGCCGCGGCCATGGGCGCCACGCCATCGACCAGAGCAAGCCCGTTCTGAAAACTCTCGCGAGCGTCCTTGTAGCGATGCGCGTCCAATTGGAGATTGCCGAGCGCATAGTAGGCGGCGAAGGTTTTCCACGTGCCGATCGACTCTTTGAGTAAAGACTCTTTCCGCTGACCGTCCGACTCGGACATCGCCCGTTCATACGACTGGCGGGCGAGTTGTTGAGGCTGGACACCCTGGGAGTATGCCGCCGCGCGTGCAAGCAAACCCAAAATCACAACACCTCTAACCATATGCAGCATTCGATCACTCCGTCGCTAATTCTACTTGCGCGAGGCTTTGGCCACTAAGGCAGCTCCAAGCCAATGTTATTCGCCGACACACCGGAAGCCAGCGACGTATACGTCGTAGCCAATTACGCTAGACGCTCGCACGGCTTCTGGACGGGACTGCCACGAGCCACCACGGCACTTCTTATAAGAATCTACGCCGTAGTTCCATCGCTGAAATGCCGAGATTTCATACTTGTCCGATGTCCACTGCCAGACGTTGCCTAACATGTCATACAGTCCCCAGGCATTCGGTTCCTTCTGCGCCACCTCGTGAGTCCGCTTTCCGCTATTGCCGTTGTACCAAGCGATCCGATCGATGTCCCCGTATCGATTCTTTGCGCTTCCAGCGCGGGCCGCGTACTCCCATTCGGCTTCCGTAGGCAGCCTCCCGATTGCCATGCAATAAGTCTTGGCCTCCTCCCAAGTTGCCTCATCAACCGGAAGGTTGGCGCCTTTGAAATGGCTAGGATTTTTCCCGATCAACTGCTGATAAGCATTTTGAGTCACATGTGTCTGCCCGATCCAGAAGCCCTTCGGAATTTCAACCTCGTGGGCCTGGTTTTCGTTCTTGCTGCACTCTGAATCGCCGGGCGAGCACCCCATCATAAACCTTCCTGGAGGAATCCAGACGTATTTCAGACCATCTCTTGAGTTGACTTTGATGTCCCCTGGGCGAGGCCCGACGGAAGGTGGGTTCGCCGGTGCAGAAGGAGGCAGGTTCGCCACTGGCGCTGCCGGTACGCGTGACGCCATCGCCCTCGCGATCAAAAAATCGCCGCTTGATTCGCCGGCTTCATACGGAATCTGCACTTGCCCGTGCTGCACGCCGTAAGCTCGCACGCCGTCGACGACGAAATCTGCGAGGTCTCGGAAGGTTACTAAGCCGTCGGCTCCGGCGGCTTCGCCGCGCAGGCCGCGTACCAGGAAGTGGGTGAATAAACCTTGATGCAGCTCGTCGTTTTCGTAGCTTACCCGGCCGGCGCGGGTGGAGAAGAGCACTTTCAGGCCCTCCGATGCATTCAGGTCGGCAAAACTTCGTTGCGTGGCAGAGCGGGTTGTTGAATTTGGATCGTTACGGCACGCGTCCAGCCAGAGGATCCTCTGCCGCGCTTTGCTCTTCGCCAGCAGCGACTCGACCTCACCCACTGGCAGTCCTTCCGAGCGCAGGTCGTCTACCGTGGCGCCGAAGGTTGCGAGATAGTTCACTCCGTCTTGCGCGAATCCGTGGCCGGAGTAGTAGAAGACGAAGGTGCCCTGGCCGGGTTCGAGCGCATCGGCCAGTTCATTCAGCGCCCGGCGAACGACACCGCGCGATGCTTCCGAATCCACAACGCGGCGAACCAGGTAACCTTGACGAGTCAGTTCGTCGCCGAGCAGCGCGACATCTTGCGCCGGATATTTCAAGGCGCTAAGGCCGCTGCCCTGCGGATAGGCGCCGATGCCGACCAGCAACGCCACCTTCACCTGCTTCTCGAAACCCTGCTTCTGGGTTTCCTCGACCGGCTGAATACGCTTCTCGCGCGTGCCTTGTGAGAAGCAGATGGAGAGCGGCAATAGACACCAGATCAGAACACGCATCATTCAATTACTCCGTGGTCACCAATTTTAGCTGGGTTGAGGCCCGTCCGGCGACATCGGCTGAGACGATTCTCATGAGCTTCTCAAAAATCGGAGTGCCGGGGGCGAAGGTATCCTTCGCCTCGCTGACAAACGCGTCTAACCCGGCGGGCTTCTCGCGAAACGCAAACAGTTTCAAGTATTCCATCCCGGTCGGCTTCGTCACTTGCGACTCCGGGCCAATGGCCATATCCAGACCGGCCGGCGCCTTGGTAATTTGATCGGCGCTACGCGGATAAAGCAGCGTGACCGACCCCGAAACATCCACGTCGAGCAGGACAAGGTAACTGGTAACCCCAGTTCTGGCTCTGAAGCGCAAATGATCGCCGAGAGAATAGAATCCACGGCCTCCAGGCTCGATCGTAAGGGTGACGTTGAAGTCCTGTTTTTTGTAGGAAAGATCGACCAGCTTGCGTACATCGGGCTCGGCCTTGATGCGCAGCAGGAGCTCTTGCTCCGCACCCTGCGGATACTTCTGAATCAGCGTGCCGCTTTGGTGATACAGCTCGAATGCGCCGTCATTTTCGCGGACCAGCAGATCAAAGAGGCCGTCTGAGAGGACCACTCCCGCCATTGCCGTCACCTTTGCCCGCAGCGCTGGACTTTCCAGTTTTACGCGGACCTTGACGGGCGGCGCAGCCACTGGGGTGGGAGCGAACGTAGCTGTCGTGGACAAGGAAAATACGGGCGCACCGGCAATCAAAGGCTCGTCGGTGGGAAAGAGGAATTGCGGAGTTTGGGAAAATTGCCGGCTCACCGATTGCCGGACGAACTGGTACAGCTCTTCGTACGTGATTTTGCGGTCGTGGTCGGTATCGGCCTCGCCTGCCAGCCCGCGAAGCAGTGCATTGGTCAGCGCGCCATGAGGCAAACCATCGACGGTGTGAAAGCCGTGAGTGATCAGCAAGCTCGATATATCCGCAGCCTGTTCCGCCTTCGAAGCGGCAGACAGATATAATGTCCGGTGATAGGGATATGCGTCGGGCGCGGCGGTGAACCGGTCAAAGTCGGCAAACTGGCGATCGTACTCGGCAAGGCTGCTGCCTGGAGAGGGCTTGATGGCGTCCGGCGACACGAAGCGCGTAGGAGCAACGGCGATGCTCTTGATGGAATTGCCGGAGTAACAGGAATCGAAGACGGCGAATACTTGCGCCACCGCGTCGAGCTTGCGCAGGCGCGGCTGTAGATCCTGGTTTCCGACAATAAGCCGCAGGTCGGAAGTGACGATAGCGCCGGTGTCAACGGTAATTCCAGTTCGCGGCATTCCGTGCTGGAACCAACTGGTTCCGTGGCCGCTGTAGAAAAGGAAGAGAAAATCTCCGGGCTTCAGAGAACCGACATACCCGTCGATTGCGTTCAGGATGCGGGCGCGCGTGGCCTCGCCATCGAACAGGGTTTGCACGTTTCCCGGCTTGAATTGCCATGCGGACACGAGGGCCTGGCGGAGAGCCTTGACATCGTTCACCGGTCCTTCGAGGTTGGGGGCTCCCTGGGCGGGAGCATAGCGATTAATGCCGATGAGCAGCGCGTATTTTTCCGCGTAGGCGCAGGTGGCGCCGCAGGATAGGACGATCGCGACAAGTGTGGCGCGCATCAGCATTGCACAATTCATCCTCAGAAAAGTCTCCCCTAACTTATAGGCGCTCAGCGTTCTGGGCAGTTTATCATAGCGATGGCGCGGCAGAGTGCGGATATATATAATGAGGCTGAATATGAACCGACGGCTGGCGGCTTTCCTCTTTTCAGCGGTGCTGGTAGTACCGCTGGCGCTTACGCAAGTGCGCGAGAAGCGCGTCACTCCCATCCCGGAACAGCAGCAACAGCAGTTTGACCGGCAACGCCGGGCAGGTGTGGCGATTCTGGTGGGTGTCGGCAAATACCCGCCGTTCAGCGGCTTCAATGAACTGCGCTACCCATCGCGCGACGTCGATCAACTGGCGGCGGAGCTCGAAAAGCAGCGTTACCTGGTGATTCCGATTAAAGAGGCGGACGCGACGCGGCAGGCCGTGCTGAACGCAATCGAGCAATCGGGCGACGCAGCGCAAAGCGCCGGCGGATCGATGGTATTCTACTTCACCGGACACGGCTTCGAGGACCACGGCGCGAACTACCTGGCGCTGCACGACGCAGCAGCGAACCGGCTGTCCGAGAGCGGTCTGGCGGTGAAGGATGTGGAAAGCGCGATGCAGCGCGCGGGCGTAACCCGGCGCGTCTTGTGGATCGACGCCTGCCGCAACGAGCCGTCCAAGGGAATCGGAAACCGCAGTTTCGCGCGCTTCGAAGCGGCGGCGGGGACACGCATTCTCTTTTCCACCAAGGCCGGCAGCGTCAGCTATGAGGACGACGGGCTACAGGACGGCCTGTTCACGTATTACTTGCTTGCCGGTCTGCGCGGCGCGGCGGCCGGCCCGGACGGTCTGATTACGTTTCGCGATTTGACCGACTATGTGGTAGATGGCGTGGAAGGTCACAGCTTGAAGCAGGGGCGGCGGCAGATTCCGTACGAGGCGGGAGAGTCGAGCGGAGATTTCCTTTTGGGTCGCGCCATGGGAACTACGGCAGGAGAGACAGTGTCAGATAGGCCAACGGCGCCAGCCCCAGTGGGGGCCAACACGACGACGCACGTAACGTCCGCGCCGGTACAAGTCTCTGTCTCCGTTCTTAACAGCGAGGGCAGGTTGATTCCCAGCATCTCTCGCGAGAGTTTTCGCGTGATGAAGAACACCTTGCCCCAACCGATAGTCAAATTCAGCGAGTCTAAGGCCGACTTCGCGACGATCGCGATCCTTATCGAATACAGCCAACGAGACTCGAAAGAGAGCCAACAATACGTTGAAGCCGCCGGCCAGTTGCTCGATGGCCTCAACGCCGCGGATTATGTCGCCATCGCGACATTTGATTTAAGCCCTAAGATTCTCTTTGATTTCACGACTGACCGTGCGACGGCCCATGCGGCCTTGAATCGGCTGGTCACGCCAGCTTTTTCCGGATCCAGCTTGTTCACCGCAGTCGCCGATTTAGCGGGCCGGATGAAGAACGTCCAGGGACGCAAGGCCATCGTGCTCTTCGCGTCTGGGATGGACACATTCAGCAAACTCACGTTCGACCGAACTCGTGCTGCACTCAAGGAGGCCGGAGTGCCCATATTTGCCGTCTCCGCGGCGCCGTCGAGTATACGGCTTGGCGGCAGTTCGCTAGACCACCTTCAGGCGGACAACCAGCTAAGGGCCTTCGCTAACGAGACTGGAGGCAAGCCGTTTTTCTTTAAGTCCTCCTTTGAACTTGCAAACATCAACAGCGCTATCAAGGATGCTTTTCACGATGGTGAGGGGGCCGTTGGCGGCTACACGATCTTTTATCAGCCATCCGATCCCGAAGGGGACATCCGCGTTGAGCTCGTTAAACCGCAAACGAATGAGCCGCTCCGAATCCTCGATCCCAAGGGTGCGGACATCAAGTATCGGATGGTTGTTACACAACAGGCGTCATCGAGGTAGCCCTGGGCGGCGTGGGCTGGGGGCTCGTCCTTCACCACCGCACGGTGATCGAAGTGCAATTTCCTTTGCTGAAATGCAACTCGAGCGAGGCTGTTGAGTCGGACGATTTCCAGATCCACTTCTCCAGGCCCGTCTCGGTTGTTGCCTGCTCGTTCGCGGCTCCGAGGAGTGATGTCGCCTCTGACTCCGCTTTGCCGAGGAGTTGAAGAAGCGGGCTGGTCCCCTTTTTCTCGGCTCTCTTCTGGCCCTCACTCCGAACAGCCACCATCGCAATGTGTTCGCCATCAGTTGCTAGGGTTATCTCGATCTCTCCCGCCGGGGTTACAGGGTTCCCGCGCCGGCCCGTGCCAGGCATGCCTCTCTGGATCATCAATAGCGATCCGTACATAAGTGTGCTGTTGTATTGCTTCGGCTTGCCAAACAACGAGATCACCTTCTCTTTTGTATCCCGAGAAGTAAGGCCGGCGAATTGTGAGATGTCTACGTTCCCAATATGGGCCGCTCCAGTGGAGGCGGATGGAAGTGACACGGAAACGGGCGCGGTAACGGCAACCGGGGCAGGGTGCGATGAGACTGGCGCAGACACAGTCGCCGCCGCCGCGCGCCCGAGCAGAAAATCGCCGCTCGACTCACCAGCTTCATACGGCACCTGCATCTCCCCGTGCTGGAAACCGTACGTGCTGACCGCGTCCGTCACATACTCCGCGAGATCATGGAAAGTGATCAGGCCGTGCTGCCCTGCGGCTTCGCCTTGCAGACCCTCCACCAGAAAATGGGTGAAAATACCGCTGCCCAAATGATCGTCCTCATAGCTGATCCGTCCGGCCTTGGTCGAGAGCAGTTCGCGAAGTCCTGCCGACGCCTCGAAGCGCTCGAAACTTCGAACTCCTGCCGATTTGCCTGGTTCGTTGCGGCACGCATCGAGGAACATTACCTGTCGCGGGGCGCCCGACGCCTTGAGCAGAGCCTCGACGTCCTTCACCGCGAGCCCGCTTCCCGCAAGATTGGCGGACGACGCCTCGAAAGCGGCGAGATAGTTTTGCCCCTGATCGGCGAATCCGTGCCCGGAAAAGAAGAACAGCACCGTGCCGCTGCCGCGGTCCACCAACTCGGCGGCGTCTTTTAAAGCCTGCTCGATCGAGGTCTTCGTGGCCTCCTGCTCCTTCAGCGCGACTACTTTGTAACCCTGATGCGTCAGCACCGATTGCAATAACTCTACGTCATGCGCGGGGTATCGAAGGCGGCTTAAGCCGCTACGCGATGGATACGTCCCGATGCCCGCCAGAACGGCGATCTTCGGCTGGCGCTCGAAACTCTGACGGAGGCCGGAGTCGACCGGCACAATCCGCTTTTCGCGCGTCTGCGCGATGGCGAATGAAGAAATCGCAAGGAGCAGTGTCCAAATTTTGCGCGTCATCTGTTTCATAAAATTATAGGCCAACTCCGTCTGCTCGGACTATACGCTGGTGCGATACAGTTTGCAGAAGGATTTTTCCCGTGGCGAAAGGTTTACTACTCGCCGGATTCAGTCTTGCCGTCCTGTTCGCGCCGGGCACAGGAGCGCAGGGTGACTCCGGTTTCTCAGAACCCCAGACGAGCGGCGCTGGTGATCGGAAACAACGCTTATCCCAACCAGGCGCTCAAGAACGCTGTTAACGATGCCCAGGCGGTGAAGAGCGCGCTCAGTGAGTTGGGCGTCGATGTGCAAATGCATTTGAACGTCACGATGGCGCAGATGGAGGAGGCGGCGAGCCAGTTCATTGGCGGGTTGCGGCCGGGCGACGTCGCTATCTTTTATTACTCCGGGCATGGCATTCAGGTGGGCGGTGAAAATTATTTGATTCCCGTCGATTTCGACGCGCGCACGGCGGTGGACGCGAAATACAAGTCGTACGCGGCGTCGCGCATGCAGGAGAATCTGGAAGCCGCCGGGGTGAGCCTGCAAATTCTGATTCTCGACGCATGCCGCGACAATCCCTTCCGCAACGTGCGCAGTGCTGGCGCAGGACTGGCGCCGATGCAGGCAGGCAAGGGAACCTACATCGCCTTCGCGACCGCACCCGGGAACACGGCGGACGACAACTCAGCCGGCCGGAACGGACTTTTTACCGGCGCATTTATTGACGCCCTGAGGGAGCCAGGACTGTCCTTGAATCAAGTTTTTAACCGTGTCCGCGGTGCGGTATCGGCGATGCGGCCCGAGCAAGTCCCGTGGTCCACATCGAGCGTGGTAGGGGAATTTTACTTCCATCCAGGGACTTCGCGCCCGAGGTCGTCGCCCTCAGGTGCGCCGCAGCCATTTTGTCGCCTCATTTAAAAAGGCCCTCATCCCAGTCTTGTGGATTACGTCGAATCAGGACAGTTGATCGTTCCGTGGAAGGAGCGCAAAGCCTTGCTCAAAGAAGAGGAAAACGCGGAGAACCTTCGACGGCATAACGAGCGCCACGGCTACGAGCGTCAGGACTCTCCGATCGGGAAGAATGGCCGCACGAGATCCATCGCCCTGACCGCGCCGCTGTGGTCGGAATTGACTGCCCTCCGGGGAATCGCGGGTGCGGAGGAGCCAGTTTTCCCGTCGCGGAGCGGGAAGTTGCTGGATCGCGGGCGCGTCCGAGTAATCGTTCGCCTGGCAGCCAAGCGAGCGGGCGTCGCCGACGCTGTTAGCCCGCACTGGCTGCGCCACGCCCATGCCTCGCACGCACTGGACCACGGCGCGCCCATCCATCTGGTTCAGGCCACGCTTGGCCACAGCTCGGTGGCCACGACCAGCAGCTATCTGCACGCCCGCCCGGGCGACTCCAGCGCCCGCTTCCTCGCCCTGGAAAGATTCTCGCCGGAATCGAGTCGAATCCACTTGCCTTTGCTCCCCACCGGAGCGATGAATGTCACGACCGCTAAATACAAGCGGCCAAAGGAGAATCACCCTTTGTACGGCGTTGGCTGTTTGATCTTCAATTCGATCGACGAAGCACAGTATGGAGCCTTGTGGAAAGCCAGCGCGATTCAGCGCGTCAGCATAAGCCGTCTGGAACTTTGGACGAACACAGAGACATCGCCATGCCGCTCCTCCGAAGTATTGATTCAGCGACTCGGATTCTAATGCGTCGCGCACTCGGGGGAAACCAGGCTTCTGTCGCCGCCGCTCGATCGTGCGTACCGTCACACCGAAAAACGCGGCCACGTCCTCGTCGGTGCATTGCAGCGCGCAGAGTTTTTCTAGTTCCGCCAAGTCAATCCGTGCGGATTTACGGCCTGCCCCGTCCCGCCTTCCGCCATGCATCGGTTGACCGTTCTTAAGAGTGCTCATGCACCAATGAAACTACTTTGGGTACTTTTGCGTCCCGGCGGAAATTGAAGCTCACCGACGCTTTCGCGCCGCCTGTTCCGGAGAAGTGTTTGAAACGATTGGATTAAGGTAGGGCCTCACCAACTGTTCAAAGGGCTTCAACGGCACCGTTGGCGCCATCCGGCACGCGTTCTGGATCAGCTCCCAATTGCGCTCCCAACAAATCCGTGCCGGGTCTTTCATATCCCTTCCCTCGTCAAGGTACCGACGCACTGTACGTTCATCGGGCCTAATTTTCTTTTGGGAAGCGAGCCAAGCCAAGTCGCGGATCAACTCCCAATGCATGCCCCCACCCGGAGCACTGAAAAAGGCCGCCAGGGCGGCTTCCCGCGCCATCCGCGCGTCACGTGCGATGAATCCGATGGCGAGGTAAGCGTCGCAAACGAATTCCCGGAAGTCGAGCCAGCGAGCCTTCGCGATCTCTAGATTTTGGTGGCTGCTCACTCCTTTTTTTATGACCCGACAAAATCAAAAAGCAGTTCTCCGGAGAAACAAGTCGAACTCGCCGATTTTTGCGGAGCCAAATTCTTCCGCTACGAGTTCTCTCGGCCTTGCGGTTGACGGCGGGCAAGCCCGCATTCCCCGAAATGGCCAATACTCGCCGGGAACCGCCTCTCTCCGGAAGCACGCCCTGCGGGACTGAATCCCCCGAAACGCCCCGCCGACGCCGGCGTTCCTCAGCATCGACCAGAGTCCGGACCGTGGTGCCGGGATGGCCCTGAATTCCATCACCTTGCAAGGTTCCGACGTGAAATTTTCGCTCGACGCCGTTGGCGCCCATTACGAAGGGTAATAACATACTTGACATTCCACGGAATTTCAGGCATACTTGAAACATGGAAACGCCAAACACTCTCCGGGACGCAATAATCTGGTTTGCGGACTTTGAACATTGCCGCCAATTCATGATCGAATTGCGCTGGCCTAATGGCGTCGTAAAATGCCCGCGTTGCGGAGCGGAGAAAGTTACCTATCTGGCCAAGCAACGGGTCTGGAAGTGCTACGCGAAGCACACCAGTCCAACGTTCACTCTCAAGACGGGTACGATCTTCGAAGACTCCCCTATCGGACTTGAGAAGTGGCTTCCCGCCGCATGGCTCATTGTTGGGGCAAAAAACGGTATCAGTTCCTACGAAATCCATCGCGGCCTTGGCGTTACTCAAAAGACCGCATGGTTCATGCTGCACCGCATCCGCCTTGCCATGCAAGACGGGGGTTTTAACATGCTCGCTGGCGAAGTCGAAGTCGATGAAACCTTCATCGGCGCGAAGGCCCGCAATATGCATAAGGCCAAGCGAGCGGAGAAAATCCAGGGACGTGGGCCAGACGGGAAAGAGATCGTTTTCGGAATGGTCGAGCGCGGCGGGAAGGTCGTAGTCGATCATGTCGAGACGCGCCGCAAGAGCGAACTGCAAAGCCTGATCCGCGAACGCGTCGAAGCTGGCGCGGCGATCTTCAGCGATGAACTTCTCTCCTACGATGGACTGGCCACGGATTACCGCCATGCGGTTATCAATCATGCGGTCGAGTACGTCAACGGCAACGTCCATACCAACACTATGGAGAACTTCTGGAGCCTGCTTAAACGCGGTTTGCACGGCACCTACATCAGCGTGGAACCGTTCCACCTGTTTCGCTATCTGGACGAACAGGCTTTCCGCTACAACAACCGCAAGGCCACGGACGCGGAACGCTTCGCCGCCGTCATGAAACAGGTCGTAGGACGGCGCGTGACATACAAAGAACTCACGGGCAAGACTCAGGAGGCTGGACGATGAAACCTCCTTCCCGTAAGCGCCAGAATCGCGGGAAACGCATCCGCATTCTACTGGGGAGAGTATGAAGGCTGCACCGTCGTTTGATTCAACACCTGAGTTCCAACACTTCAAGGATGTAATGCGTGGCGTACTTGCCGTTCCGAAGAACCGACTAGACGAACTTGTCGCAAAGGCAAAAGAGGAATCGCCGCGAAATGGCAATCCCCATGCACCCGGCCAAAAGCCCAAGGTATCGAAACGTCGGAAATCTACCTGAGTCTGCATTAACGTTTAAATAGCATCCAGCCGATGGTAATAGAGAAATAGATGACGCCTGTAGCTAAGGCGAGGGCGATCATTAAATTGTGAAATTTCTCCATTCTTCGTATGGACGCACTCTCAGCTTCGTTGATCTGCCAAAGGGAATATTGGGATCTTTGGCACTTGATCTTCGAATGGTCGGTGATTATTGGCGTTGTTCTGGAAGTATCTGAAACGGTCCACGATCTGAGCAAAAAACAAGGAACCTGGATACAACTACCAGACCCCGCGCAACATGAGACTCCCGGTACGCAACTATACGTTCCAGCAGAAAAGCCACCTTGGCAAAAATGGCTATCTTTCGTCGGATGGGGTATTTTGTGCGCTGGACTGATTGGAGAACTGGCGGCGTCTGCAAAATTACGCGACGTTGACCGGTTGTTTGAAAACCACCGGCTCTCTCTTATCGAATCCACACCCCCACAATCAACACCCCGCTGAGTCCGGCCTGTCACGCCGCCATAAGCGTAACCCGCGAAGAGTAGGAATGTCAAGTATGTTAGTGCCTTACGAAGGGAAGCTCAGCGCCGACGGAAACTCCATCGCCGGCACATGGACGCAAGCCCAGTCGCGCCCCCTGATCGGCGCACCGAAAGGCGCCCCTTGGCTCGACCGCTCTACTACTCGCTCTGTCCGTTCGCGCCCTGGAGCACTCTCGCGCTTCTGTTCCTTGCCGGGCTGAGCTGGGTACTGCGCCAGCGCATCAACGCACAACCGGAGTGAGCGAGCAGGTTCGCGAAGTGGGTGAATACCCACAAGCCCGAACCAGGATGCGTCAATTGCCCCACGCCGCCTGGCCTATACCCGCCTCTATCCTCAAAGGGCACAGTAAGATCACGATGGCGACCTGGATGCATCACAAATTGCGGAGCGCAGATCGCGGTCAACAACAAATGCATGACGAGGAAATATGATTCGAGAAATAGGTACAGCTCCCAGCCACTCTCACAACGCACCCCGCGATTACACGAAAACTCCGATGAATGTCTATTGGGAGATGACGCAGTCTTGCGCTCTTGCCTGCCGCCATTGTAGGGCGGAAGCCATTTCGACGCCCCACCCGCTGGAACTCAACTTCGAGGAGAGTCTTGCATTCCTCCAACAGATCCCGGATTTCGGTGCGCCGCTGCCCCAGCTAATTCTTACCGGAGGGGATCCTCTGGCACGGGCCGATCTTTTCGAGTTGATCGACGAAGCACGCAAATTGGACATTCCGGTCTCGATCACACCGGCCGCCACTCTAGCGTTAACGCGTGAGAAGCTGACGCGGCTAAAGGAGCACGGAGTGGGCGGGTTGGGCTTGAGTCTCGATGGCTCTACCGCAGATCGCCACGATTCGATCCGCGGCGTCGCGGGCACCTTCGAACGCACGATGCAGGCGATCCGCTGGGCGCAGAAGCTGGAAATGCCCGTGCAGATCAACACTCTGGCGGCCGCCGAGACAGCCGATGACTTGCCCGCGATTTACGAGTTGCTGAAACCGTTCGGTATCGCGCGCTGGAGCCTGTTTTTCCTCATCTCAGTGGGACGCGGCAAGGTGCTCCAGCCGCTGTCACCGGAGGACGGAGAAGCGCTCATGAACTGGATTCACGACTCTTCGCGGGACGCGCCGTTTATTGTGGCCACGACGGAAGCTCCCTCATTCCGGAGAGTGGCGCTCCAAAGAATGCGTGAAGCGGGCATGACCGGCGAGCAGATCCGAAAAAGCGGTGCGACCCGTAGCCATGGAATCCGCGACGGACACGGCATCATGTTCGTTTCAAACACCGGGGAGATCTGCCCGGCGGGATTTCTGCCATTGCGGGCAGGCAATGTCCGTAAGGACCATATTGTGGACATATACCGCAACTCCACGCTGTTCCGCCAACTTCACGATCCCTCACGATTCGAGGACCGGTGCGGCGTCTGCGATTATAGGACCCTTTGCGGCGGCTCTCGTGCGCGCGCGTTCGCAGCGACGGGAAATCCGCTCGCTTCCGACCCAATTTGCACATTCGATCCCAGGCCGACGGCGCCTTAGGCCGGCGAACGGCCACGTGCGTCAATCCGGCTCGCTTCCGCGAGACTTGTGGCGACGCAGCACCGCCGCGTGAAAAGGTGATAGGCGTGCACGTAGACCAATTGATCAGAATCCAAGGAGGTCCTAAAATGGAATTGAATCTGACAGTCCAGACGGTGATCTGGGTAGCGATGGCGACAGCCGTGGGTGCTTTGGCACTATACCGCAAGTACATCTCACGAGCCGAAATCGATGTGGTGCATCTCAGCGAGAGCGAGTCCCCGCTGATTTCGCGACAAGAAGAATTCGCGCGCCGTTTGGGTATAATCGACCGTTGGGGCAAACTTCTGACCATCATCCTCATCGCATACGGCGTGTCGATCGTGTGCGGATACCTGTTTCTGGCTTGGCGCCAGAGCATTCAATCCGTGAGCTAGCCGTACCTGGTGGTCCGATCAAGAAAGCAACAGCAGCGCGGCGCCCGCCAGCGAAAGATCCTTTATAAAATGGGCGAACTCGCTGAGCCGCGAGTATGCTTCGGTTTCTTTCCAAAAATGATGCAGGAAGAAAGGCGCCGGAAAGATGATGCCGAATAGCAGGGCGCCTCCGATCCAGCGGTGCCAATCGAACAGGACCAACGCGCCTCCCACCAGCATCATCACGATGGTCAGCATCGTGGCTGCCCGCGCGAGCGGCACGCCTTTTCCTCCGATGAACGCCGCATGTGTCCTGAAATGAATGAGATGACTCATGCCCATCGCAATGAAGTAAGAGGAGAATAGAACTCGCCCGACCAGGGGAAATGAATGCATTTTTGAAAGCTCCTTAGAAAACGATCTTACGTTTCAACTCCGGCATGGCGCGGTCGATTCGCTTGGAAAGCTCCGGGAGATGGCACGTGGGTACGCGGGGGCAGAGATGATGCTCGACGTGTAGAAACATGTTAAACGTGATTCCGTTCTTCACCCGGTTTCGCAGCGTTCGCGCAATGTAGTGGGTGCGGTCGCAGTGATGATGTACGGTCCATACCGCAAAGAAGGCCGTGAGGCACTGCCCGGCTGCCATCGCCGTCACGTGGTATCGCAGCGCTTGACTGTCCAATACGCTGAACACAAGAGCGACCCACAACGCGGTCATTCCTAACTCGGCGATAACGGTCGCGCGTAGCTTCCGATTTCCATACCGAAGCGCAGTGGCATGCAGCAAGACCGGAAAGACGGGCCCGGACAGTAGCGCACCCCAGGCGGGCATCTCCGCGCTTCGCCCTTCGACATCGCCGTCGCCCAACCGGAGCCGATGGTGTCTCATGTGGTTGAACCGAACCGCATGCATAGACCCCAGCATCACGAGGCTCATCACCCAGAGCACCACACCGGTGGCTCGCCGGGACAATCCCAGCGCCGAATGGAATGCATTGTGGACCAGCCGAAGGCCGGTCAGGAAGAACATGAACGACAGGCCCAGCGCCGCAAGATAGTAGCCGCGTCCTGCCACCACGAGCGATGCAGAAAGCCATGCAGCCGGCAAGAGCAGCTCGCGAACAATCTCGAGCCGGCTGACGGACACCAAATCGCGCCAGATGACCAGGCGAAGACGCGGGTCGTGGAGGATGTCTCGCGCAGGCGCGGCGGGCGTCACAGAACACATGTTAAGCAATCATGTGCCCACGTATTCCATCATCGGCTCTGGGGCTACTTCGCATCCGCTGCGCGGAATCACCCATGCTTGGGTGACTAGGCCCGGAGTTTTTATGGCAGAGCCCATAATTGCAATGTCTGCAAATTGGGCCTGAACGTGCCCTAACCGCACCAACCGTCATGTGCTTAGCCGTTCCAGGAAGAATTCTTAGCATCGAAGGCTCAGATCCAGCCTTCCGCACCGGCTACGTCGATTTTTGCGGTGTACGAAAGACCGTGAATCTTGCATTTACGCCGGAGGCGATACCCGGCGATTTCGTGCTTGTCCATGTCGGGTTTGCCCTCACGAGGATCGACGAAGAGGAGGCGGCGCGCACCTACCATTACCTGGTTGAGATCGGCGCGCTCGCTGAAGAGGGGTTGGTTCCGGAGCCCCTGACCGAGAGCGGCCCATGAAGTTCGTCGACGAGTATCGCGACCCGAAGATCGCGCTGGCCATCGCCGAACGGATCGCTCAAAAAGTAACCCGGTCGTGGGTGCTGATGGAAGTGTGCGGCGGCCAGACCCACACGCTGATGCGCTACGGGCTGGACGAACTGCTGCCTCCGGAGGTGGAACTGGTCCACGGACCGGGATGCCCGGTGTGCGTGACGCCGCTGGAAATGGTGGATCGCGCGATCCGGATCGCGTCGACGCCCGGCGTCATTTTCATGTCTTACGGAGACATGCTGCGCGTGCCCGGGTCCCACACGGATTTGTTTCAGGCGAGGGCGAGCGGCGCCGATGTTCGCATCGCGTACTCCCCTCTCGATGCCCTCAAAATTGCGCGGATGAATCCGGAGCGCAAGGTCGTCTTCTTCGGCGTCGGGTTTGAAACCACGGCGCCGGCCAATGCGATGGCGGTCTGGCAGGCCAAGCGCGAAGGGTTGCTCAACTTCTCGATGATTGTCTCGCACGTGCTGGTGCCTCCCGCCATGCGTCTGATTCTCAGCTCCCCTTCGAATCGCGTGCAAGGCTTTATTGGCCCTGGTCATGTCTGCACGGTCATGGGATTCGGCCAATATGACGAGCTGGTGCGCGAGTTTCATATTCCGATCGTCGTGGGCGGGTTTGAGCCCATCGATCTTCTTGACGCGATTTTCATGCTGGTCAGTCAACTGGAGGAGGGCAGGGCGGAGGTTGAGAATCAGTACTCCCGCTCGGTTAGCTATGCGGGAAATCTCCCTGCCCAGGCCATCCTTCGCGAAGTGTTCGAAGTATCGAACCGCAAGTGGCGCGGCATCGGCGCCATCGCTGAGAGCGGACTCCGCCTGCGGGACGAATACGCCGCCTTCGATGCCGAAAGGATCTTCGGCACGGACGACGTGACCGCGGAAGAGCCGCGCGAATGTATCAGCGCCCTGGTCCTGCAAGGGCTGAGGAAGCCTCACGATTGTCCGGCGTTCGGCAGCCGTTGCACGCCGGTGAACCCGCTCGGCGCACCGATGGTGTCTACCGAGGGCGCCTGCGCCGCTTATTACCAATATCGCCGCCATGCCTAACTCGATTGCCGAGCCACTCTCGCTTGTCTGCCCGCCCGCGCTTCCAGCGAAGGACCTGATCGTTCTCGGCCACGGCAGCGGAGGAAGGCTCAGCGCGGAACTGCTGCGCGACGTCTTCCTGCCGATGTTTTCCAATGCCATCCTCGATCGCATGGACGATCAGGCGGTGCTCGAAATCGGCGGCTCGAGGTTAGCGTTCACCACCGACTCCTTCGTCGTCCGACCATTGTTTTTTCCAGGCGGCGACATCGGTTCGCTGGCGGTCCACGGCACGGTGAACGATTTGGCAATGGGCGGTGCACGTCCTTTGTTCCTGAGCGTCGCCTTCATCCTCGAAGAGGGGCTGCCCACGGAAACGCTGCGCAGAATCGTTGCATCCATGGCGGATGCCTCGGCTGCGGCTGGAGTCTCCATTGTCACCGGAGACACGAAAGTGGTCGAAAGGGGCAAAGGCGACGGGGTATTTATCAACACCACCGGCATCGGCGTCGTCCCCGAGGGCGTGCATCTCTCCGCCAACCAGGCGCGTCCTGGCGACCGGGTCTTGTTGAGCGGATCGATCGGCGATCATGGCATCGCGATTCTCGCAAAGCGCGAGGGATTGGAATTCGACACGGAGATTACTAGCGACTCTGCGCCATTGCACGACATGGTCGCGGCGATGCTCAGCGTTTCGACGCAAATCCGTTGCCTGCGCGATCCGACCCGCGGCGGGCTCTCCAGTTCGCTGAACGAAATCGCGTCGCAATCCGGCGTGAGTATTCAACTCGAAGAGACGGCGATCCCGGTGCGCGACGAGGTGAAAGGCGCATGCGAGTTGTTGGGGCTTGATCCATTGTATGTAGCGAATGAGGGCAAGCTGGTGGCGATCGTCGCGCCGGAGGCGGCGGACGCAGTGCTCGAGGCCATGCGCCAGCACCCTCGTGGCGGCGATGCAACGGTCATCGGCACAGTCGGCGGGACGACTGGCCGGGAACGTGCAAGAGTGACATTAAGAACGGCGTTTGGATCGACCCGCATCGTCGATCTGTTGACGGGCGATCAGCTCCCGAGAATTTGCTAGGTGCACGATGCACGAGATGGGCGTTGCTAGTTCGGTGCTGGATGCCATTCGCAAGGAATCGGAGGGGTACCCCGGCGAAAAAGCTTCCCGAGTGGGATTGCGAATCGGCGAGTTCGTCGCAGTGGATCCGGACTCCCTGCGCTTCTGTTTTGAAGCGATCCTAAGGAGCTCGGATCTGGCGCCTCTCGTCCTGGAAATTGAATGGTGCCGAGCGGGAGCCGGGCGTCGTGGCGACGAGTTGGAAATAGCCTATCTGGAGTTCGAAGAGCTTGGAGAAATTGTGGAGGTTCCGACATGAACCGGGTAGTGATCGAGAAAAGCATTCTGAGCGAAAACAATCGCATCGCAGCGGAATTGCGCGAAGCTTTGACGGCCAGTGGCGCGCTGGCGCTGAATTTTATCAGCTCTCCAGGCTCGGGTAAGACGATGCTACTCGAGAAAACGCTGGAGTTACTTCCCGCTCACACGCGGGTCGCAGTCCTCACCGGCGACATTCAAACCGACAATGACGCCCAGCGGCTGATGCGATACGGCTATCCCGTGCGCCAGATCACCACGGGCGGAGCCTGCCACCTGGATGCGGCCATGGTGGAAAAGCATCTGGGAACGTGGCTGCCGCGAGGGCTTCAGCTTCTGTTGATCGAAAACGTCGGCAACCTCGTTTGTCCCACCAGCTATGATTTGGGCGAAGACGCCAAGGTCGTGATCCTGAGCGTGACCGAGGGCGAGGACAAGCCACTCAAATACCCCGGTATCTTTCGCAAAGCGGAGTTAATGATCCTCAATAAGATCGACCTGCTTCCGTACGTTCCGTTCCGATTGGAGCTGGCGCGAGAAAATGCGCGGCGCATCAATCCGAGTCTCGAAATTATCGAAACATCCTGCACCAACGGTGCTGGGCTGGGCCAGTGGATGCGCTGGCTGGAGGCAAGAGCAGCAAAGAAAGCCGCGGCCACGGTAGCTGTGGCAACGGGGTAACCGATCTTAACCAACCAGGAGGTTGGAATGCTCAATTCGAAGTCCGATGTAAATGCCGCACTCGCCAGTCAAGGCTACACGCGGCGGCAGTTGATCAAATTCTGTAGCGCGGCGCTAAGCACACTCGCATTGCCGGAGCGCTACCTGGCGCAGACGGTCGCAGCCGTCGGCAAGGCCAGGAAGCCGGTGCTTGTCTGGCTCCAATTCCAGGACTGTACCGGCTGCTCGGAATCGATGCTGCGGTCGAGCCACCCGGATGTCGCCGACGTCGTCTTGGACTTGCTCTCTTGGGAATATCACGAGGTGATCATGGCGGGCGCCGGCGGATACGCGAACGCGCTGCTGGATCACATCGTCAAGGACGAGAAGGGAAAGTATCTGGTGGTGGTGGAGGGTGCGATTCCCACGGCGGAGGGAGGCATCCACTGCATGATCAACGGGCACACGGCGCTTGAGATCGCGGAGCGTGTGTGCCGCAACGCTGCGGCGACGATCGCGGTGGGTGCCTGCGCCTTCGACGGTGGCCTCGTCCGCTCGAAACCCAATCCTACCGGTGCACTCGGTGTGCAGGAAGCCGTGCCCGGTGTCAAAGTGATCAACATGGCGGGCTGTCCGCACAATCCGGTCAATACGGCCGCGGTGCTGGTGCATTACCTGACCTTTCACGATCTGCCCGCGCTAGACCAGTACAACCGTCCGCTGTTTGCCTACGGACGGATCATCCACGATCAGTGCGAGCGGCGCGCGCATTACGACGCCGGACGCTTCGTAACGGAATGGGGCGATGAAGGACACCGAAAAGGCTGGTGCCTTTACAAAATGGGCTGCAAAGGTCCTGCGGCGACGTTCAATTGTCCCGTGGTGCAGTGGAACGATCACACCAGTTGGCCCATCCGCGCGGGCCATGGCTGTATCGGTTGTGCCTCGCCGCGCTTCTGGGACAATATGTCGCCGTTCTACGATCGGTTGCCTTCCGTTCCGGGCTTTGGAGTCGAGGTCACTGCGGGAGAAATTGGGATGGGACTCGTCGCCGCCACGGTGGCCGGCGTTACCGCGCACGGCCTCATTACCATGATCAAGCCGGCCCACAAGCCGCCGGTCGTACCTGAAAAAAGAGAGGAAGCATAACATGGCCCGTCTTGTTGTGGACCCAGTGAATCGCATCGAGGGCCATCTTCGGATTGAAGCTCAAATGGATGGTGGAAAGATATCGGACGCCTGGAGCGCCGGGACCATGTTCCGCGGGATTGAGTTGATCCTCCAGGGCCGCGATCCTCGCGAAGCCTGGATTTGGGCGCAGCGCATTTGCGGCGTCTGCACTATGGTGCATGCGCTGGCGAGCGTTCGGGCGGTCGAGAATGCTCTCGACATTGAAGTGCCCGAGAACGCGCGCATTGTCCGCGATCTGATCGCCGGATCGCAAATGGTCCAGGATCACGTGATTCACTTCTATCACCTGCACGCGCTCGACTGGGTAGACGTCACATCGGCGCTCAAGGCCGATCCGGTGAAGACATCGTCGCTCGCGCAGTCCATTTCGAATTACGAAAAGTCCAGTGCCAGCTACTTCCGCGGCATTCAGGTGCGGGTAAAGGGGGTCGTCGACAGCGGCCAATTGAGTCTCTTCGCCAGTGGCTACTGGGGGCACCCCGCGTATCAGTTGCCTCCGGAGGTGAACTTATTAGCGGTCGCGCATTATCTCGAAGCGCTCGCATGGCAAAAGGATTTCATCCGTCTCCATGCGGCACTCGGCGGAAAGAATCCGCACCCCCAGACGTTCCTGGTGGGCGGGATGACGACATCGCTCGATCCCAACGAGCCGTTTGCGGTAATCAACCCCGATACCACCACCTTCCTCCACGACCTGGTGAAGCAGGCGCGGAAATTCGTCGAGCAAGTTTACATACCGGATGTGGTCGCCATCGCTCCGATTTATAAGGACTGGTTCTCGCGAGGCGAGGGCCTCGGCAATTTCCTATCCTACGGCGATTATGCCTTGGGCGATCCGAAGGACCCGAAGACCTTTCTCTTTCCGCGCGGCATCGTGCTGGGAAGGGATCTGACCAAGGTGCTGCCGGTCGACCCCGGAAAGGTCACCGAATCGGTGCACCATTCCTGGTATGAGTACTCGGGCGGCGATGCCGACAAGCATCCGTCGAAAGGGGAGACGAATCCAAAATACACCGGACCGAGGCCTCCCTACGACCAGTTGGACGTCAATGGAAAATACTCCTGGCTGAAGACGCCGCGGTACGACGGCAAAGCGATGGAGGTCGGCCCACTGGCGCGCATGGTTGTGGGTTACGCGTCCGGGCAACCTGAGATTAAGGCGGCCGTCGACGGACTGCTCAAGGCGCTGAATGCGCCGGCCTCCGTGCTCTTTTCCACTCTGGGTCGAATCGCGGCGCGTGCGCTCGAGACGCAGATTATGGCGCCGCACCTCGAAACCTGGGTCAATCAATTGGATGACAACATGGCGCATGGCAAGGTGTCGATCTTCAATCCTGTGCGTTGGGACCCGGCCACTTGGCCCAAGTCGGCGGCAGGGTACGGCTGGCACGAAGCGCCGCGCGGCTCGCTGGGCCATTGGGTGGAAATCGAGGGCAAATCCATCAAGAACTATCAGGCCGTGGTACCTACGACCTGGAACGCGGGACCACGCGATGCTTCGGGGCAAAGGGGCGCGTATGAGGCCTCCCTTCTGAACACTCCGGTCGCCGATCCGGCCCGGCCTCTGGAGATTCTCCGCACCATTCACTCCTTCGATCCGTGCCTGGCCTGCGCCGTGCATGTGATCGACGCCCAGGGTCGAGAGTACACAGTCCCGACTCGCACCAATATGGGAGTTCCCAATGCCGTCAACATTGCGATCTGAAGCGGGACTCATGGATGCGAGGCATCCGGTCCAGGAAATCGGTCCGACCGTCGGCCTGTATGTCTGGCAATATCCTCTCCGCCTGTTCCATTGGGGGATGGTCCTTTCGCTCGCCGTACTCTCCTTCACCGGATACTACATCCACGATCCTTTCATCGTGGGGCAGGTGAAATATCCGTTCCTGATGGGCTGGTTCCGCTTCACGCATGAAACCTTCGGGATGATCCTGGTGGCGCTGTTCATCATGCGCATCGCTCTGCTCTTCCAAGGGAACCGCTGGGTGGGTTGGAGGCAGTACGTTCCGCTTCACGCCTCCCAATTTAAAGAGATGCTGAACGTGATGAAGTTCTACGGCTTCATCAATCCCAAGCCAGTCTCGAAAATCGGGCACAATGCCATGGCGGCATTTTCCTACATTGGAATCTACGCCCTGTTTCTGGTCGAGACCGTTACAGGGCTCGTGCTTTACAACCGGCTGCGGCACAGTGCGGTTCTCGGGCCTCTGGTCGGGTGGATTCCGGGCGTGGTGAGCGTCCAGAACCTGAGGCTGATTCACTTCTTCCTCATGTTCGTATTCATCGCCTTTGGAGTCTTTCATGTGCACCTGTGCATGCTGATTTCCCGCGTGGAGAAACGTGGCCTGATGGACAGCATCTTCATCGGCTATAAAGTGATTCCCGAAGACGAGCTGGCGGAAGAGGAGAAAAGGGCGATCACGGAGCGCTCATGACCGCGGTTCTGGGGCTGGGGAACCTCGTTCATGGCGACGATGGAGTGGGAGTCCACGCCATCCAGAAATTGCAACGCGACCCGCGCGTGCCTCCCGGAATCGTACTGCTCGACGGAGGGACGCACGGGTTGGGCTTGCTTCCCCACATCTCAGGATTTTCACGGCTCCTGGTGATCGATGCCGTCGACGCCGGCGAGCCGCCGGGAACGTTGGTTCGCTACGACGGAAGCGCGCTCCATGGCTTGCCCGGCAAGGCCAGCGTCCATCAGCTCGGTTTTGCGGACATGATGGTCGCGTTGAAACTCTTGGGCGAGTCGCCACCGGAACTCGTCGTGCTAGGCGTGCAGCCTTTGTCGACCGAATGGAGCATCGAATTGACGGCGCCGGTGCGCGAGGCTCTGCCCGCGTTGCTCGAAACGGTGATCCGGCAGCTGGAGATTTGGGAAGCCTCTCGAGTGGAGGTGAATGTATGAGTTTAACGGTTCCCGGCAGGATTTTGAACGAGTACCCGTGCGCAATCACTGGCTTGGTCTGGTTGAGTCGGCGAAACCCGCTGGCCAGTTTTCCTTGATCTGGTCCCGATGAAGTCGGAGACCATGTGGGTTCATGTTGGCTTCGCAACTGAACGGTTCCCGGCTGATGAAGCTGTACGAACCTATGAGCACTCGGCATGAGTGGACAGGCTGAAGAAAATGGAATTGGATCTCACGGCAGAGGAAAAGCTGCCTGAGACGGCCTGGCGGCGGAAACGGCGTTGAATTGGAGAAGGTTGTGATTCCCGAAGAATTGCTGGAGATGGCGCAGACATATCGCATGTTGAGCGAACTCGACCCACAACAGTTGCGAAAGTTGGTTCCTCTTGCCGAGTACAAACAATACTACACCGGCCAGCTTATCTTTCAAGTCGGAGACCAGTCGTCGTTCTTCCACTTAATCGTTTCGGGTGAGGTTGCGCTCGAGCAGGTCGCGGGAGGTAAGCCGGTTCGCTTGCAAGCACTCCACCACGGCGACGCAATGGGCTGGTCCGCTCTCACTGCGGATGCCCGCGCTCATTTTCAGGCACGAGCACTCTCCGCAGTAAACACGGTTGCCTTTCCGAGCGAGCGGCTGCGCCAGGCTTGCGACCGCGACCCTACGATGGGCTACCCGCTAATGAAAAGGCTCTTGGAGGTGGTTGCGGAGCGGTTGGACAGCACTCGGGCGCGGCTAGCCGGGCAAGAACCGTGAACCGGCGGCGCATTGAGATTGAGGGAGTAGTGCAAGGAGTCGGTTTTCGCCCGTTCGTCTATCGGGTCGCTCAGATCTCAGGGATCCATGGTTACGTCCTGAACTCGTCGGGCGGCGTCGTTATCGAAGCTGAAGGTGCCGGACCCGCGATCAATGAGTTTCTGCGTGCGCTCCGGCAACAACTGCCTCCGCTGGCCAGTATTGCGCAGATGACGGTTTCCGAGATGAAGCCGCGCGGCGAACAAAACTTCGTCATCCGCGAAAGCGTGCCCAACGCCGGCCAGTTCGCGCTGGTGCCACCCGATGTCGCAACGTGCGCCGATTGTCTGCGCGAGATCGCTACGCCCGGGGATCGGCGGTCGGGATACCCGTTCACGAATTGCACGAACTGCGGACCACGCTACACCATCATCCGCGACCTGCCTTACGATCGTCCGAAAACGACCATGGAGCCGTTTCGGATGTGTGCCCGCTGCCAGGCAGAATACCAGGACCCGGCCAACCGGAGGTTTCATGCCGAGCCGAACGCATGCCCGGATTGCGGTCCGTCGCTCGCGCTTGTATCCGCCGAACAGTTGGCATCTGGCTCTTTGCCCGCGTTCCGATCCGGACGAGAGAGCTCCGCGATTCTGGCGTGGGTTAGGCGCTTGCTTCGAGATGGTGAGATCGTCGCGATCAAGGGCTTGGGAGGGTTCCATCTCGCGTGTGACGCTGCCAACGACCGCGCCGCCAACCTTTTGCGCGAGAGGAAACGCCGCAGCGGAAAAGCTTTTGCAGTCATGGCGAAGGACCTCGCAACCGTTGAACGGCTGTGCGAGACCACCGGCGCTGATCGCGCATTGTTAGAGAGCGTCCGGCGGCCGATCGTGCTGATGCGACGGCGTCCGGACGCCGCCATCGCCGCCAACGTCGCTCCGGGAACGGCAACCCTCGGCGTCATGCTGCCCTATACGCCTCTCCACCACCTGCTTTTCGATGAGTCGCCCGGTTACAACGCGCTGGTTATGACGAGCGGAAACATGAGCGAAGAGCCGATTGTCAGCCGTAACGAACAAGCTTGGCCGCGCCTGAAGAATCTGGCGGACCGTTTTCTGCTGCACAACCGTGAAATCCAGACGCGCGTCGACGACTCGGTTGTTCAGGTGTTTGAAGGACAGGTTTATCCCGTGCGGAGGTCCCGCGGTTTCGCACCGGAGCCTATCGATTTGGGAATGCAGCTATCCGAGATCCTGGCCTGCGGGGGTGAACTGAAGAACACCTTATGTCTTACCAAGGATCACTACGCCATCCTCAGCCAACACATTGGAGACCTTGAGAACCTGGAAACCATGGAGTTCTTTCGCGAGACTCTTGACCATCTACAGCGTTTTTTTCGCGTCTCGCCGGTGGCGGCCGCTTACGATTTGCATCCCAACTATATGAGCACGCGGTTCGCTTTGGAAGAGTCCGGATTGCGACCCATTGGCGTGCAGCATCACCATGCGCACATCGCCAGTTGCATGGCCGACAATGGGCTCCGCGGGCGAGTCATCGGCGTCGCTCTCGATGGAACCGGCTACGGCACGGATGGCAGGATCTGGGGCGGTGAGTTTCTGACGTGCGGATTCGCCGGATTCGAGCGCCGAGGACATCTGCAATATGTTCCGCTGGCCGGAGGCGATTGCGCGATTCGACAACCCTGGCGCAGTGCGGTCGCCTACCTCCGCTCCGCATTCGGATCAGAGGCCCTCTCCCTCCCTCTCCCGCTGTTTGAGAAGATTCCCCGGCGACAGATTGCGCTTCTCGATAGGATGTTGACGCGCAATATCCAAACCGTCGAGACGTCTTCTTGCGGACGTTTGTTCGATGCGGTGTCGTCTATTCTGGGTCTGCGTCACGAGACCACCTACGAAGGACAAGCCGCAATTGAGCTCGAAATGGCGGCATCCGAAGCCTCTCCGAGTAATTTGAAGAGCTACCCGTTTGCGTTCCGAGCCAGCAACCCTTTCCAGATCAACATGGCTCCCGCGATTGAAGCGATCGTGCGGGATTCTATAGCGCGCGTGACCATAACCGAGATCTCCGCGCGTTTCCACCGCACTGTGGCACAGGTGGTCATGGACTCTTGTCTGCGAATCCGCGAAACAAATGGCTTGAACCGCGTCTGTCTCAGCGGCGGTACTTTTCAGAATCTCCGTTTGCTTGGGCACACCGTGGAAGGCCTGCGCGGTTGCAATTTCGAAGTCTTCGTGCATCACCGCGTACCCCCGAACGACGGCGGCTTGTCGCTGGGCCAGGCAATGATCGCGAACGAAGTTCTCATGTCTTGACCATCGCGAAGAACGTGGCCGCGAGATCGAGACCTACACCGAAACCGGACCGCAAGGATGGGGACGCTTTAACAAACCGGGCGTTGCGCGATTCGGCTGTTCTGAGTGCGTCAAATGGCACAAGCTGTTAAACACCCTTCTACAAAGTACCGGGAGCACGTGAGAAGTATGGCGGTCCGATTGCCCAAAAGCTTGTGGGGGGAACAATCTATGGCAGGTTTTAAGCACATCCTTTTCCCAATCGACTTTTCCGATCGCTGCTGCGCGGCTGTTCCGTTCGTCGAAGCGATGGCCAGTCGCTATAACGCCAAGGTTACTCTGATCAGCGTGGCGGAGCCCATGTACTACGCGGGGATGGGGGATCCCGGCGGACCGATCATGATCAACACGGATATGCTACTGTTGGACCTCAAGGAGCGTCTCGACAGCGCGCTCACCCGGGAGTTCGCCCATTTGCATATCGAACGGGTTGCCGAAATCGGAGACCCGGCGCAGGTGATCACACGCCTCGCTCATTCGAGCGGCGTGGACCTGATCATGATGCCGACCCACGGATATGGCCCTTTCCGCAGCCTACTCCTTGGTTCGGTGACCGCGAAGGTTTTGCACGACGCGAAATGTCCAATCTGGACCGCGGCCCACGTCGAGGAGCGGCCCTGCCAGGACCATCTTGCTTGCCGCAGCATTCTTTGCGCGGTCGACGGAACGCCGCAAAGTGTCCGGTTGATGCAATGGGCGGCCGGCCTTGCCAGCGACTTGGGTGCCACTCTTCGACTGGTTCACGTGGTTGCGGGCGCGGAACGTTCGACCCACCATTCGTTTGACCCCGGGCACGACCAGGACGCCCACGACAGAGCGCGCGATGCAATCCACAAGCTTCAGGAAACCGCCAAGGTCAACGTTCCGCTGTGTATCATCGCCGGCAGTGTCGAGAATGGCGTACATGAGGAAGCGATGCGTAATGGAGCGGATCTGGTGGTCATCGGACGCGGCGTTCTCAACGAAACTCTCGGTCGACTCCGAACGCATTCCTACGGGATCATTCGGCAGTCGCCGAGCCCCGTTCTCAGCGTGTAGTTTCGAGATTATGCTTCTTAAGCTTGTAGCGCAGCGCATCGCGTCCGATACGCAGCGCCCGCGCGGCTTGCGATTGATTGCCGCCCGCGGCATCGAGGGCCCGGATGATCAGCTCGCGCTCCTGCTCCTCGAGCGTGCCTCCCGTGGCGGCTAATGGAGCGGATTCGGCCGTGGCTCCCTCACCTGGCGGATGGCCCGAAGAAGACGTCAGGTATGCAGGCAGATCCTGCACGTCGATCGTGTCGCCCAGCGTCATCATGGAAGCGTGGCCCAGCACGTTCTCGAGTTCCCGCACGTTTCCAGGCCAGGAATGCGACGCCAGCAAAATCTGAGCGCGGTGTGTCAGGCCCCGAATCTCTTTCCGATATTGAGCCGCAAACTTCGAGATGAGATGGCGCTCCAGCAGCGGCAGATCTTCTCTGCGCTCCGCAAGCGCCGGAACACGCAGTTCCACCATCGACAGGCGGTAGTACAGATCCTCGCGAAAGGCCTTCTCGCGAATCGCCACGCGCAGATCGTGATTGGTGGCGGCAATCACCCGGACATCCACCTTACGCGTCGAGAGCGACCCCACCCGCTGCACCTCCTGATTCTGCAAAACGCGCAGCAGCTTCGCCTGCGTAGTCAAAGGCATGTCGCCGATCTCGTCCAGAAACAACGTGCCGCCGTGGGCGTGCTCGAACATGCCTGGCTTATCGGCAGTCGCCCCGGTGAAGGAGCCTCTCACATGACCGAACAGCTCGCTCTCAAAAAGCGTTTCCACCACTGCCGAACAGTTCAACACCGCATAACGCCCCGCATGGGCGGGACTCCGCCGGTGAATCGCCTGCGCGATCAAGTCCTTTCCGGCTCCGGTCGGCCCCGTCACCAGCAGAGACCGGTAATGCGGCGCCACCCGCCGAATCTGCGAAAACAAATCCCACATCAGCGGGCTGCGGCCTATAATGCCCTCGAACTCCGAACTCGCCACCAGCTCGTCCTCGAGCCGCAGCGCATGCTGCCGCCGCCGCGCCTCATCGAGAAGCTTACCGACCCGCTCGCGCAGCGTCGCAATCGAAATCGGTTTATTAAGATAGTCTGTCGCTCCTTTCTTGATCGCTTCGACGGCGGATTCCGTGGAATAGTGCGCCGTCATCAGAATCACGTCGATCGACGGATCGAACTCCACGATCCTCTCCAGCACTTCGAGACCGCTGAGGTGCGGCATCACCAGATCGGTGAGGACGATTTGGGGCCGATGGCGATGAACCAGATCGAGACCCTCCTCGGGATCGGAGGCCGTGAGGATTTCCAGGCCAGGCTGCACCAGAGCGCTTGAGAGCAGTTCCAGGCTGCCGAGGTTGTCGTCGATGATGAGGAGCGAAATAGCCGGCTTGCGCGCTTCAGACATCGCAACATCTCATCCTAACAGACGCTCTACTTCCTTTCGAAGACTGCTCAGATGGATGGGCTTGGCAAGATAACTGCTGAATCCCAGCTCGAGCGCGTGTTCTCGATCCCCTTGCATCGCGCTCGCGGTAAGCGCCATCACCGGCGTTGCGACCAACTGCGCGTCCCGCCGGATCTCCTGGATCACTCCGAAGCCGTCGAGCCCGGGCATGTGCAGGTCGAGAATAATCAAATCGGGCAGAATGTCGCGGGCGCTGTTCAGCGCCTGTCCGCCGTCGCTCGCCTCGTACACCAGATAGCCGCAGTGCTCCAGCGTGACTCGCACTAGTTCGCGGCTGGTCGCCCTATCGTCCGCTATCAGAATTTTTTTCATCCGGCTGCCCGATCGAAATCGTGAACGTAAACCGGCTTCCCTTGCCAGGCTCGCTATTTACCCAAATGCGTCCCCCGTGGTCCGCGATCAGCGCTTTGGTGATCGCGAGACCGAGTCCCGTTCCCTCTCGCACTCCTTTGGTGGTCGCTCCCACCTGATAAAACTTGTCGAAAATGGCTTCGTGCTGCTCTTTCGGTATGCCGATTCCCGTGTCCGTCACGGAGATCTCGACGAACTCGCCGCGACCCCGCGCCTCTACGCGAATCCGTCCGCCTTCCGGTGTAAACTTCAGGGCATTGCTCAACAGGTTGTACAGGATCTGCTTAAAGCGCACCCGGTCCGCGAAAATTGCGGCGGAAACGGCAATGTCCGTCTCAATGCCGATAAACTTCGCCTCCGCGCCGGGCCGGATGGATGCAAGCGACTCTTGGACGCACGCAGCGATATCGAAGGCTTCCCGCTCGATGCGCAACCGCCCCGCTTCGATCTTGCTCAAATCGAGAACGTCGTTGATCAATTCCAGCAGATGCATGGAATCCTTGTGAATGTGACCGATGAAACGCTTCTGCTTTTCGTTGAGCGGTCCTTCGATTTCCTCGCTCAGCAGCTCGGCAAACCCGATCACGGTGTGCAGAGGCGTTCGCAGTTCATGGCTCATGCTGGCCAGGAATTCGCTTTTGAGCTGATTGGCTCGTTCCACCTCGCGGTTGCGTAGTTCCAGCTCCCTGGTGTAAGTTTCCCGCATCGCGCGAAGCTGATCCTCCGTGCGTTTCCTCTCGCTGGTGTCCCGGATCACCGCCGTAATCCGCAGCCCTTCCTCTGAGTGCACCGGGCTCAGGCTGATCTCGACCGGGAAGCGCGAACCATCCTTGCGGCATCCTTCGAGCGCGAGGCCGGTGCCCATCGGCCGCGTCGCCGGATGATTCCAGTAACCCTCACGGTGGTGAATATGTGTTGACCGGGCACTTTCCGGGACGAGCAGTTCCACCGATTGGCCGAGCAGCTCTTCGCGGCTGTAGCCGAACAGCTTCTCGGTCACCAGATTCAGCAATACAATTCGGCCTTCGCTATCTACTTCGATGATGGCGTCTGGTGCTGCTTCGAGCAGCTCACGAAAGCGCCTTTCGGTGCGCATTTCGGTTCGTGCCTGCTTCTCTTGAGCCACCACGCGGTCTAACTCCCGCTCCAGTTTGAAAAGTTTCTCCTCGGCGGCGCGATGACGCCCCATCTCTGAAATGATCGCGACCGTCCCGCGACCGTCTTGCTCAGGCCAGAATGCCGTCCTGATTTCAACTTCAATCGGCGCACCATCCTTGCGATGCAGGCTTATCTCGGCCCTGCATTCCCTATCCAGGAGCAATTGAGATTCCATCGGGACCGGACGGCCTATTGTTTCTTCCTGACGCCATCCGAGGATCCGCTCAGCACTCGAGTTCCAGATACGGACCAGTCCCACGGAATCAACCGCAACAATGGCCTGCGGCGATAAATCGAGAAGTGCGTCAAGAACTTCGAGATGTTTCCTCATTCCTCTCCCGGCGCCGAAATTGCTCTATCCAGGCCGAAACCGGACGCATAGGACTCGCAGATCATGATGGTAGCGGATGTTATGCGCGGATTGGCGAGAGTGCTGGGTCATTTAACACAGTAACAGTAACAGAGAGGAAGGTGAACCAGGATGATTGCGGAAGTCGAGAATCGATTGAAGGGGAAGCCCGGGGACGCTACGCACGACCTGACACAGGTTCTCATCCGCCCGATCCGCCCCGAGGACGAACCCCTGATGGCGCGCTTCCACGCTACGCTCTCCGAGCGCAGCGTCTACCTACGCTACTTTCACATGCTTCCTCTCGAAACCCGCATCGCGCACGAGCGTCTTACTCGGATTTGCTTTAGCGATCACGATCACGGCGTTGCGCTGGTCGCCGAACGCCGCAATCCGGCAACCGGGGAGCGCGAAATCCTCGGCGTGGGCCGGCTTGTAAAGGCGGATCAGGCAAATGAAGCCGAGTTTGCCGTACTCATAAGCGATGAATTCCAGGGACACGGATTGGGAATGGAGCTGGTCAAGCGGCTTCTTGAAATCGCGCGCTCTGCGGGGTTCGGTCGCCTGACCGCCGATATTTTGGGGGAGAACAGGCAGATGGTCGAGATCTGCCGGCATCTAGGTTTCCAGTTGCGATACGACGGAGATGGCGTCGTCAAAGCGGATTTGGAAATGCGCGCGCTGGCGTAAGGCAAGCCTGAAGCGTTACTTCTTCAGGCTTCGCACGTAGGCGACCACATCGTCAACAGATGCTCCCGTCACGCTGGCGACGGGTTTCATCTTACCCTTGCCGTCAGTGATCACTTTCTTTATATCCGCATCGCTCATGTCGGTCGCCTTCAAATCCTTGATCTCGACCTTCATCATCTTGGCGACACCCGCATTCGGCGTCCCATCGGCGCCGTGGCAGGACTTGCACGATTTGTCGTAAACAGCCTTGCCTGCCGTGGCGTCCGCCGCGAACATCGCTGTCCAGGAAAGAGCAGCCAGCGTACCCGTCATCAGAATCATTCGCATGTTATTCTCCTTGGTTTTTTCTTAGAGTCTACTGCTTTTGAATCTTCGTAAGAAGATCCGTTAGCCCCAGTGTCTTCAAAACGTCAGGCGCCGCCTCGTCCACTGCCAGAGCATTATGGCAGGTAGTGCAGTCCTGTGTGATCGTCTTCTTATCGGATGTCGCATGATTCTCGTCATGGCAGCGGAAGCAACCGGGGAAATCCGCATGTCCGAGATTATTCGGATACGTGCCCCAGGTCACCTTCAGATCGAGAAAGACGTTCCGGTTGTAGATTGCCGACACGGTCTTCGCGGCGTTCTGAATATCGTTGGAGCGCGTCGAAATGACGTTCGGATATTTCTCGCGATAGAACTGAGTCAGCCCGGCGGAGATCCTCTGCTCCGCCTCTTCGCCGCTCTTGTAATCGGCTTTCAGCAGCGCCACCGCGGTCTTTTTTACGAACGGCAATCCAGTCGCGATTCCGCCCGAGGCCAGCGCCGAATCTACCGCCGGGTCCACTTGCTCAAAGGAATGCGCAGTCCGATTGTGGCAATCGACGCACTCCATGTCGAACATCGGCGGCGTGGCCGAGCTAGGCTTGGCATCGCTCGCGAGATAGGTGCGTTTGACCCCAGTCGCGTTGTTCTGATATTCCACCCAGGGAATGGTTTGCCGTTTCTTATCCGACGCCGCATACCGAATGTGAACCCCCGGCCCCATGTGCGCGCCATGGATTCCGCCGGTCGAGCCGCCGCCTACCATCATCATTAATACCGTCATACTCCGCGTATTCTCCTCGTCGTCCCTATACTTCGTGATGATGCGCAGCCGGGGTCCGATCACACGTTCGGCTGCATGGCACTGCTGGCAGGTGTCCGCCGAGGAGACCAGCTTGTTGTTCTCCATCGCCGACTCGATCGGACGCGGAAAGGTGTTGAAAACCACGGCAAAGAGCTGATTCGTGCCAGCCATTTTGGCGTGCAGCCAGCCGGCCGCGCCAGGCGCGATATGACACGACGCGCAGCCGACGCTCTGGTGGGGAGGAAGCTGGTGCGCGATAAATTCAGGTTTCATCACATGGCAGCTCTGCCCGCAGAATTGCGTCGTGTCCATCTCCTCCACCGCGCGATAGCTGAACTGGCTTCCGATAATCACGTTGGCCACAGTCATCACGGCGAAGAAAACTCCGGCGCGGCGGAATGCGGATTTTCGATCCTGAAGAGTCTCGATCGTGGCGGCGATATGACGCTTGGCGAGGAAGAGGCCAATCGGAATCAACGCTAAACCGACGAAAAAGATCGTCGGAATGACGATGAACAGCAGGATCCCTATATAAGGATTGTCGACGCCCGCGCCACGTAGGTTCGTCGGCAGCAGGAACAGCCACGAGAATCCGGCCAGCGTAACCAGCGCCGTGCCCAGCATGCTGATCCAGTGGCTCGCGAGGAGCACCAGAATAGGTCGTCTTTGCGGTTCAGGTTCGTTCATGATCTTACGTTATTTCTTGGTATTCAAATATGCGATCAGATCCGCCATTTGCGAACCTTCAAATCGCGGCCATGCCACGTGCCCTTTTTGCATCTCGCCGAGCATGGACGGACCGTGGCGCCACAGCGCGGATACCATCGACGCGCCGTTAAATCCTCCGCCGGCCAGCTTGGGAGCCTTGCCCTTATCGTGACAGGAAACGCATTTCTTGGACACAAACACTCTGCGCCCCGCCGCTGGGATGCCCGCATCCTGAAAGAACTGCTGCGCCCAAAGGTAACCGAGCAGGTCCTTCATCTCATCCGGCGCGAACCTGGTCGGAGTCGCGCCCGCTTTCGACATGATCGGTTCGTGATTCCACATGGCGGCCGCAACTTCCGTCAACGTTTTCCCTCGAGTCCTCGCCGAGAGTTCACTCACGGATGGATGGCACCCCGCGCAGCCTCTCGCGCGAAACACCGCTTCGCCATCCGCGTCCGTGCCGATCTGAAATGACGGAGGTTTCGAGGGCGGAAAGGGCAAATGACGCAGATAAACCAGAATGTCCGAAAGGTCCTGTGCCGTCAGCCGGGGCCAAGATTCATGTTTCAAAGTCGCCTCCGCGAGCATGGTGGGCGCATGATTCCACATCGCCTCCGTCAACGCCACGGGATCTGCCAGCGATTCCCATTGACTCACCGGCTTCACTCTCGGCAGCAGACCTTCTTTGAGGCCGTGACAGTTCGAGCAGCCACGGGCCGCAAAGGCGCGTTTACCTCGTGCGGCGTCTCCCGGAGTTTCAAAAAATCGGGTGGAATAGAAATAAGCGAATAGGTTGGCCGCGTCTCTCTCATTCAGAACACCGGCGCGCACATTTTGCTGCCGCATCGCAGCCCACATTTTAGGTGCGTGATTCCACATGGTCGCAGCGAGAGATGCGGGAGTGAATCCGCGATCGACGATGCGGCCTAGATCGGGCCCTATCGAACCACCTTTGCCGTTCACGCTATGGCACTGAACGCAGGAGAGGGTCTCGAATAATTGCCGCCCGCGAACCGAATCGGCCAGGTAGTCCGCTGCCTGTCCGGCGATCGCAGTAACGAGGAGAAGAATGACCGGGCGCTTCATCGCGTATACCTCATTCCAATCGAAGCCAGATGCGTTCCGAATCCCTCATAGGGAGTAAACGCCTCTCCATATCCGTAGAACCACCATTCGGCGAACGCCTGCGCGTGCTTCGACATGGGAACCCACAGCTTCGCCATCGGCTGATAGTAGCGGGTGGGCCGGGTGCCGCTCGAAACAAATAGGGACCCGCCCGCCGTCAGTTTCGGCGCAACGACTCCCCAATGCCCCAGGTTTAAATTGAACAGAGCCGTCGCCGTGTGCGCGTTCTCGCTGTAATCCGAAGTCGCCTGCGTCAGCGTCTCAGGCACCAGATAGAAAATGTCGGAACGAATCGAAGACCAGCTATAAGATCCCTGGAAAGTGATGAGCTTGCCGCTGTTGGGCGACCAGAATATCGACGCCGCTTCTTGCTGCGACCGGAAGGTGTAGTTGATTCCCGGTGTCGGATTCTCGTTATTCAGATAAGTGAAATCGAGCGCGAGGCTCAACGAAGTGGTCGCCTGGTATCGCGCCTGCATACGCACCTTTTGATAATCGTACAGGCTGGTGTTGAAATACACTCCGCCGCTCGATGCCACCTCGGTCTCCGCGGTCAGCAGCAATTTCTGAATAGGCCGGTACACGATCCCTCCCAGCCCGACGTTCCGCCGCAGCTTTGCTTGCTCCGATCCCGTCAATTCCCCGCCCTGGGGGAGGACGGCATCGCTCGCGTCACCCCACACGTAGCGGTATCCTCCCCGAAGAGTCAGATGCGAAGTCACGTCGAAAAAAAGATTGGTTTCCACCTGGTTGTAATCACTTACCAGAGACGACTGGAGCAGCAGCGCCGTCTGCTGCGCCCCGCCCACGGGCACAATCGTCTGCATGGACGACGAATTCCCCGCATCGTGCATCCGGTCGGTCAGCCACGATTCAGTCATGCGCACGCGTTTCAGAGGCCGGATCTCCGCGCCGAGACTCGCGGTCGTATGCGGAAGCTTCGCCGCCGCCGAAACCAGATACTGCTCGCTCTGATAAAACACGATCTCCGACGGCAGATACAAATTCCCGGTCGCGTTTTCTTGATAGTGGACGTTCGAGCTGGGCTGGCTGAACAGGAATTGCCCGTATATGTCCATCCAGGAAAATGCATTGGAGCTGAACAGAGCTTTCGTATAGGCGCTCGATCCGGTGATGCCGTAGGATGCGGCGGCACTCGTCAGGTCCAGCGTCTGGCCGAAAATCGGAGTGTTCAAATTGCCGGGATTCACGGCGCCTGGACTTTGATAGAGGCTCTGTCCGCTCGAGAACGTCGTGCCGCCCTCTTCGATGGTGGCGTGGAACCGCCGCAGCTCGAAATGTACGCCTCCGCGATACAAATTCGTCCGATCGTTCATGCTGGTGGGCACCGCGTACTCATTCGAGTTTTGCGTAAACGCCATCACGCCGTTCCCCGAATTCGCGTCGCGATCGTAAGCCAGATACGGAACGAACCAGTTGCCGGGCAGCAGGTCCAGCGTATAGGAGCCGATGTGCCGCCGGGTATCGAACGACTGCTCATCGAGAATAATTCCGCGCGTCAACAGCGGATCGGCATAGGAAGGCAGATTGTTGAAATACGAAAGATCGCGATAATCGGCGTCGAATCGATACAGCTTCGATTTCGACGCATCCAGATGAAAGGTTCCATAAGGATCGCCGCCCCAGCCCGAAGCTCGTATATGCATGCTGTCGAAGAAGCGCTTTTTCGGATCGAGCAGCGTGAGGTCCGCGCCAAACAATTTCGGTCCCGAACCCAGATTGACGACGCTGCGATAAGTTTCCAGACTCCCATTCACGCCGCTGCGCCAGCGGTATCCGAAGTCGACCCATCCACTGATGTCCGGCTCGGGCGAAGGCACCGGCGAAGCTTCCGCCTTCGTGTCGGCGGCCGGTGCGGCAGGCGCTGGCGCGGCGGTTTGTGCGAAAACTGCTGGGGTCGGCGCTACCGGTGCCGGCGTCGCTGGCGCCGGTGTTGCCGGCGGAGGCGCAGCGGGCGGCGTCTGAGCCGCCAGCGGGAGAGCCACCACCATTGCCAGCAGAATTCTCATTTGAGTAAATTCCTGTCCACATAACTTCCGTGGATCTTCTGGTGGCAGACCGTGCAGTTCTGATAGCGCGGCGACCTCAGATCATGAAAGGCGGGCGGAACCACGCCGAGGTGCCCCGTCGTATTCACCGGCAGGTTCGCATGGCACTCCAGACACACCTGCTGCACCTGCGGCCGGTCGAGCATGCGCGGATTCGCCGAACCGTGCGCCGCGTGGCACGTCGCACATCCCTCGAATCGCACCGGGCCGTGCTCGAATGTGAAAGGCCCTCGTTTATCGCCGTGGCAGTTCAGGCACCCCGGCTCATTGGCGCCGAACGACTGCGTCATCGCCTGCTTCATGCTGCCGTGCGGATTGTGGCAATCGACGCAGTTCATCGCACCCTCGGGCAGCTTGTGGTGAAACGGCTTTTGGAACTGCGCCGCCACCGTCAGATGGCAACCTTCGCACTGCTTGTTGATCGCCTCCGTTTTGCGCACCACCAGCACTTCTGGAGCCGTCGCGTGAATCTTATGGCACGTCGTGCACGCGACCGCATCCTTGGCATGGCTGCTCTCTAACCGGCCCATATGCGTCGGCTGATTCACGTGACAGGTAAGACAAATTCCATCGATGGCAGCGGCGCTCAGCTTTGCTGGATTGCGAATATCGGCCGCATCGGCGGACCCGGCGTGTTTCGCTCCCGGACCGTGACACGATTCGCAAGCCTTCCCGTCGAAACCTCTTTTCTTGTCCTTACCGTCGGCCAAATGGTGCGGAGTGGTGGCAAACGCTTTGGCGATATCTTCATGACACGTCGCGCAAGCTTCCGAACCTACATAGGGAGACGCGGCCGGCGGCGGAGCAACCTGTGCCCTCGCAGCCGTTACCAACAGTGCGCAGAATAAGAAGCTCTTAATATTGTGCATGCACCTGGTCGACGGCATAGGCGGCGCCGGCGCTGTGGCAAACCGTGCAGGATTCCCCGAGCGTGGTCGTGTTCGCCAGGAAGTGCGACGCACTCGGCAAATCCACATGGCAGCCGGAGCAGGCCGACGCCACCGCTTGCACCGGATTGATCGGCCCTTGCGGATCGATCACTTGGTTCTTGCCGATCGGCAGCGTCTGTTCGCTCGAATTCACATGGCACATCGAACAGTTTTCCGTGTCGGTAGCCGTACCGGTCGGGCTCAGCGCCGGGAATAGCGTACTTGAAAAGTCGTTATGGCTGCCCCCGAAGCCGACTACGATATAGGTCCGGTTGAACGCCTGCATATTGATGCCGTAATGGATGCGGTGCACCAGCAGGTTGAAGTCGATACCCTGCGGCGGCGCTGCCTTATCCGCGGCAACCGTCGCCGTCGCCCGCGTGCTGGCGTCTGTGTTCGAAGGGTTGTGGCACATCACGCAGTACTCCGTGTTGTTGCGCAGCGCACCGTGAACCTGGAGCGACACATGGCAGTTGTTGCAGTTGCTGATCTGCACTACGGTTCGCCTGTCCACTACCGGGGAGCCATCGACGGAGAAGTACACCACTTTATTAGGAGCGCCATACTCGATACTTAGCTGCCCTGCGGTGTCGGCCATAACAATCTGGGTTTCGCGAGCCTCTACGCCAATCGCATAGGTCCCCGTCGCGATCGCCGGGACGATGTGCGTGAAGGTGTACTGGCAGTTCCCGCTGTTATCGCAAGTGGCGCCTGAGGCGCTTTCGGTCACGTATCCAGGCGTGGTCACATTGCTCCCGAAGCTCGTATATCCATAGTCGGTAGTCGGCCCCGCCATGGTGAACGAAATCGAGCCCAATTTCGAAAGTGGAATGCCTGCGCCAGCGGTGTTCACTACGGTGAAGGAAACCACCGGCGCTCTGCCCGCGGTGCCGTTCTGTACCTTCGTGATATTTACCACCAGGCCGGATAACAGACTCGACGTGGTCGGCGCGATGTGCGCGCCTAGAATCGAGGCATCGAAGTCGATTTCGCCTTGCGGAATATGGCACGTCGCGCATTCGTTGTCGTCGAACTGCGGTCCGCCCGGGTGATTCACACCAGTCGCGAAATTCACGTCGTCGTGGCAGGCCCCGCAAGCCGCGCGCGTCGGATTGGTCAGAAATGCCGTTTGTTGCGTGGCACCTGTCGTCTGCGAGTGGCAGGTTTCGCAACGCCTCGGATCGCCCGGATCGGCCGGAAAAACAACTTTCGAATAGTCAAAGCTTCCGTGACTGTTGGTTACCGAATAAGTGCCTCCCGCAATCACGCTCGGCAGACTCGCCCCCATGTGGATCTTGTGAAAGAAGGCCTTTGCATCGAACGTTTTACCGTCATTGGGGTCCAGGTTCCCCGGGCTATGGCACAACACGCACATGGTGAGGCCCCGCCGCGACCCTCCGTGCGCCGAGAGCTGGTCATGACAGTTGTTGCAGCTCACCGTCTCGATCTGATCGTTGATGTGAGTGACTTTCGAGCCGTTGGGTACCAGATTATAGGTGGTGCTCGCATAGTTTGTGCCCAGGTTGAACACCGTCAGGTTCCGCGATCCATAGGCCCCGATGGTATGAGTCGCCGTCGGATCGAAGCCCGAGGGAGCTTTGGTATGAAATACATATTGATATTGGCCGGGCGCCAGGATGGTGGTCGCTCCGCCGGAATCGGCACTCGGCTGCTGGATGGACGTGAGTAAGGTCCCGCTCGCCGTCGATGTCGTATACGTCTTGTAGTCGCTGGTGCCGTTCGGCAGCACGGCAGCGACAAAACTGACGCTGATCGTACCCGGCGTCGTCGCTCCCGTCGAATCGAGAGGCAAGCCGTTTGGATCCGTCAACGTATAGGCTACGGTGATAGTGCCGTCGGAGCCGATCGTGGCGGAATTAACGGTGATCGTCAAGCCCGGATTGACGAAGTCGATCAACGTCGCGTCGGCATAAAACGCCTTTTCCTGAGGCGAAAACTGGTGCTTCCTGGTTTGGCCGGTCAAACTCATCACGACCGCAGCCGCGATCGCGGCTGCCTGGCCATATCGTTTCCACTGTTTCATAGCGCCTCTTTGACAAGCAACGTACCTGACAGCAGCTAATAGCCCCTCCCCTGCCATTTTGCTTCGGCTGAAGACGTACTATTTTGGCCTTATTTGGCGATTTTTATGTGTCTAATGGCGCACAAGCCCGTCAGAGCATAAGCGCTAAGCCGCGAACCTCCGCATACTTCTTGCTATTCCCCCGCGCCGCCGATCCAGCAACCTGAGAGTTGACACATAAGAGACTGAAAAGGCTGGAATCACGGTAAACCCCGACCAGTGAATCGTACCGCACGTTGCCCGCAGAGGCGGACAGGAATCCACTTGGGTGGATCTCGCCCGTGTGCGAAATGAACACAAATCCACGCGCACTGCCGACGCATTGAGCAACCGGCTCGGGCACCTCGCCTAGCTGCTCCAGACGGCGAGCCAGATAACGGTGATAACGTATGTCGTCGATCTTGACGTCAAACGATACGCGTTGGGAAATCTCGTAAACGTTCCGGAATACCTGCTCGAACTCGTCGCCCGCAGGCGCGAGGCTCCACGCGCGAGCCTTCACTCGCTCGATCAAATCTGCAATCTCATAGAGATGGTGTATATTCGCGTGGGTTACCGTAGTCTGAACCTGCGTGTCGAGCCCGATCTCACGCGCTGCTTCGAGCGCCCCCATCGCATAGTCAAAGCTTCCTGTTATGCCGCGAAAACCATCGTGAGAGGCCGCGTCCCAGCCATCCAGGCCGATGGCCATTCGCTCCACGCCCGACAGCTTGAATTGCTGAACTGCTTCGGTGGTGAGGAGAGGCGTGGCGCTGACCCTGATATTCGTGCGAAGTCCCAGCGCCACGCTTTTGCGAATCAAAGTGAAGAGATCCGGCCTCTTGAGCGGATCGCCCCCCGTGAAAACCATCAACGGGTTGCCGAAGGCTCGAATTTGTTCGAGAAGCCGGATCCCTTCCTCTGTAGTGAGTTCCGATGAGTGGCGTCGTGGGGCTGCCGAGACTCGGCAGTTTGAGCAGGCAAGGTCACAGGCCTGGCTTATTTCCCAGATCACGAGTGGCGGAGCGTCATCGTTTCTCATTTCTCTTTGAGAGAATGCAATCATCCGTCCATTCTTCTTGCCAGGGATTTCCGGAGGTTTTACTCGATTCGCTATAGCTCTCTGAGCGTGGCGACCCACCCGGCTGCGCGAATCCGCCCAAACCGTCCCGATTGTCATCGATTTGTGTTACCGGGCTCATGGAACCAAATGGAAATCAACGTGCATCGCTCCCGAGTAACAAAAGTAGAGGTAGCCATGAAAATCAAAGAGCGTATGGTGAAATTAGTCACCGTGTGCGGGCCCGAAGACAATCTCGCCGAAGTAACCGCGATGATGTGGGACAACCGCTGCGGCGTGCTTCCGGTGGTGGACAACGAAGAACGCGTGATAAGCATGATCACCGACAGAGATATCTGCATCGCGCTGGGTACCAGGAACCTCCGCGCCTCCGATGTCTATGTCAGGGACGTCGCACCTCCAAGAGTCTTCGCGTGCCTGGACAGCGATGATATTTCTTTCGCCTTGCGCACCATGGTGGCGCAAAATGTCCGGCGTCTTCCAGTTGTCAATGACGAGGGGAAGCTGGTTGGAGTGATCTCGATTGACGATTTCCTACTGCACACCGAGCGGGGCAAAGGCGGGGTCTTGTCGCTCGAAGCGCTGGAAGCATTGAAAACAATTATCGAGAATCGCCAGCGCTGCCATACTCACGAACCGGCGGAGATGCTCGCGGCAAACGTCTAGCGGCGGTCGTTCCACCCAAGATAGAGAACCAGCTTCTTGTTGACTTCACTAGAACGTTGCGGCGGCGGCCACGAGTCGACAATGCGTCATGACGGAGAGCTGGTTTTGATCGGCCGGGGCAGGAAGAATTCGCCTAGCCGGAGCAACGCGTTTGCCGGAGCTCGCGTGGCGCCACAAGATATTTGAACGTGCGGAAGCTGGGACATTGTTTCAATGGGGGTTCGAAGACGACGTGCTGCTGAGCTTTGGCACCAGGATCAGCACTGCGCCGTAACAGACCAGCGAAACCGCTAGCGCCGCTGGGTGGCTCTGCCGGAAATCTTCCGTGACCAGTTTTAGCGTGCCCAGCGCGATGGCGACATAACTCACCCATACCAATTCGGGGTGTCCCGTCCGCGACCCAGTGAAGCCAAAAGCCAAGGCCAAGGCGCAAATGACGAGGGTGCGGGCGGCCGCCAGAAAAGAAGGTGTGAGTTTGCCACCAAGAATCGGAACGGCGACTAGAATTATTAGGGCTCCGATCGAAACGGCGGTTAACAGCGCAGGCACGACGTTCACCTGTACCAGTCCGGATTTTGCGAAGAAGCAGGCAGCGAAACAACAGCAGGCCGAGACTGCCATGATCCACAAGGCGAAGGGAGCTGGTGCGAGCGTCTCCCCCGTAAACGCGTTGAGGATGGATGTCGGGAGCCCTGAAATCAGTCCCGCGGCAAGCAGGTAGAGAGCCCCATGGATGCTAAGTGTCGGTTGCGAAACCCTCGCCCCCACGAACATTGTGATTACCGCCGCTGCGCTCCAGATCGGAGTGAGCAGGGTAGCGGGCAAAATAAGAGCGCAAGCCACTAGGCCGAATGCCGCGCCCCATGACGCGAAGACGTGGTGGTTGCGGCGCTCCGAATCGCCAAAACACGTAAATGCGATGAAATAACACGCCGCGCAGGCGAGGGCGCACAACGCGCCAACCGAGCCAGCGGCTCTGCCCTGGGTGATCAGCAGCGCTCCGCCGGCGGCCAGTGTGAAGGCGACCATGGCCTGCGCGACTTCAGCAATGGCGATGGCTCGCCTGAGCACCACCGTTTGCCACACAATGCTGGCGCTATAGATCAGCAATAACAGCGCACCGAGCGCCAGACACGCGACCACGCCTGCTGGTTTATAGTGTTCCGGTGCACCGCCGGGACGGGTCATCACAAAAAAGATCAGCCAGATTGCGAAGTCGGCGGCGATGGCCGCTGGAGCTCGCATGTTGCGTGCGTGGCCTCGGCAGGCACTGGCTTCTATGACGCAAGCGATCCCGAGTATCGCCGCGGCGAATGGAACAAGATTTCCGGTCTGGACCATCAGCGCCATAGCCGTGAGCAGGGTGGCGAGAGTGGTCACAGTGATGACGGCGCCTGAAGTTCTCGACCAGGCCAGCGCGGAACTCAGCACCAGGAAAGAGATCAGGATTCCGGCCGTCGCCGGTGGAGGCAGGACGTTGAAGCGCAGCGTGCCCTCCCACAGCAGAGGCGCCAGGATCAATACCGCCGTGATGCCGTAGATGCTGCTTCCGAAGGTGTCCTGCTGGCGCGTCCGAACGGAAAAAACAAGCCATGTGGCAGCATAAAGAATCGCCGCCAGCACCACCAGCAGAATAGGCATCGCGCCGGATTCGGCGAGCGCCCGCAGTAGGAATGCTCCCGCCAGGCCGAGCACTGCTCGTCCAGCCGCCGGGATAGCGTTGGGAGCGTTGGGCAGAGTGTAATCCAGACCCGCGGGAAGCCCGGCGAGCACTGGCGCCACCTCGGTGAGTTGCTCAATGTTGTGTTGCTCAATGTGATGTTCGGTTCGATGTTCCAGAGCATCCACCCGGCGCTCCAGTTGGTGGAGTTCTTCCTTGAGGTGATCGAGTTCTAAATGCGTATCCTCATGCTGGGGTTGTGGTTTCATTTGGTTGCCATGGCGGCAGAAGCTTCGCCAGTACAAACAGAATGCCGAGCGGCAGGATGGTCAGGACAATCGCGATCGCCAGTCCCTCACGCGAGCCGAAGTGGAGGGTATAAGTGGTGTAGCCAAGCAGGCTCTTCGAAAAGAGCTGGCCGCCGATAACAACGTTCCAGCGCATTGCGAAGACACCCACAAGCGCCAGGCAGCCGGCAATGGCGTACAACCTCTTGCGGACATACGGCAACAGCGGCAGAACCTGCGTCGCGCCCAGTATCCCGATCGGAACCAGGGTGCCGAGCAAGAGCTGAATAATTACGTGAGGGATCCACAGGCTGGTATGCACCATGAAATCGAGGCTGCGGAAGGATTCGTCGGCTTCGTAAATGCGATGGACCAGGTCCAGCATTTCCAGGCTGAAATCGATGATGAAAATATAAAAAAGATATTTGGCGATGGCGTCAACGCATTCGATGCCGACCCGATAACCCCGCATCCTGGTCAGCAGCATATAGAGCAACATCACCGCTGCAATGCCGGACACCATGGCCGAAAAAATAAACACCACCGGCATCAACGGGCTGGACCACCACGGGTTGGCTTTGATGGAGCCGAAAATGAATCCTACATAGCCGTGCAGCAGGAAGGCCGAGGGAATTCCGATGACGGTGATGATGTAGCCGACGCGCTCGTCCAGGTGCAGAGAGCGCTCGCTGATATTATCGGAGCCCAACGTCATCGTCTTATAAATCACCCGCAGGAACCCTTTGCTGGAGCGTGCCAGAAGCACGATATCGCGCCTGTAATCCAGCCAGATTTCCAGCAGCAGAACCACCATCAGATACCACAGATACACGAAGCCGAACATCGCCATCGCCGACGACTTGTGCGGCGTCAGATACATTTCCAGGGATCGCTCCGGATGCCCGAGGTGCAACTGTAGGGGCAGCGGCGCGACCAGCAGAAACGCCAGAGCCGTGAGCAGCGCCAGGCGGTAAGTCGGCTTGACCGCTTCCACCTTGAAGACACGTTCGAGCGACGCCAGGATGAATGCGCCAGCCACCAGGCCCGTGATGAAGGGATAGAGAACAATCAGAATGCTCCACTGAAGCTCGGTCTCGTTCGGGTAGATGAAGTTGAGAAGCATGAGGGAGTTCCTTATCGGACCGATCCGTCGAGATTTGCGTAGTAAACTTTTGCGCCGGTGGCCATCTGAGGCTTCAGAACCTGGACGCTATGCTTCTTCATGAACTCGTGAATCGGATCGTTCGGGTTCTTGAGGTCCGCCAGCTGGCGCGCGCCCGTGGGGCAGGCTTCACAACACGCCGTGGTGAGGCCCTTGGTGATGCGATGGTAGCAGAGCGTACACTTCTGAGCCACATGCTTTTCCGGGTGCATGAATCGGCAGCCATATGGACATGCCTGGATGCAGTAGCTACAACCAAGACAGTATTTTTCGTCAATCAGCACCACCCCGTCGGGCGTCGTAAATGTTGCACCCACCGGGCAGACCTGGGTGCAGGGTGAATCCGCACACTGATTGCAGAGCTTGGGAACGAAGAACTCTTTCACGCCGCTGCCGGTCAGGCCGGTTCCCGGAGGGCGCGCCGGGAAGCCGTCCATGCCTCCGTTCGGTGAATCCACCAGCGGATCTTCCATGTGCTGATCGTCCACCTGGTAACGCTCGACCCAAGTTCGGAAGAAGCCTGCGGGAACATGATTCTCCTCAGAGCAGGCGCGCACGCAGTTGCCACTGCCGATGCATTTATCGATGTCGATCAGCATCGCCCACCAATGCTCGGTGACCTTGTAGTTCGGAGAATCCTCGGGAGAACTCGCCAGCACGCTCTTCCATGCAACGGCTGCCGCACCGGTCAGGGTGATGAAGAATCGGCGGTTCATGTTCATTTCTTCTCTCCTCCGATTTTGGGATTGTGCGATGTGTGGCAGGTATTGCAGGCCATTCCCATCGAGTGCTCGGCCGTCACCACGGTGGGGAACCACTTCGGTTTGGCGGAGTTCGCTTCGTGGCAGCGGGCGCACAGAACGCTCGTGTCGGGCAGGACCGGCTTCACGGCCCCGGGATCTTCAGCGTGCCTCGCCAGCGGACCGTGACAGGCCTCGCAGTTCACGCTCGCGTGCTTGCCGGTCTTTTTGACGCCGAGTACATCGGAGTGGCAGGCTTCGCAAGTCTCATGCCCGGCGTACATGATAGGCAGAGCCGCGATCTCCGCCAAAGAATCCGCCCTGTAATGGCCATATTTCCCGAAGCTCTTCGGAACAAACCAGGCTCTGAGACAGAAGAAGATCGTCACTCCAACCAGGAACACTCCGACAACCCGCAGAAGATGCTCAGAATCCTTGAATCGATTCATAACCTATGCGTTAACAGCATTTGTCGTTCCATCCGCCCTAGCAGGCTGCCGAAAAAGTCTCGGCCATCGCCCGATCGGAACACAGACTGAAGTCCGTGCCACATCCAATCAGCCATTTAGATGCCAAGGTGGCACGGGCTTCAGCCTGTGAAAGACTTTTTCAGCAGCCTGCTAGGCGGCATCGTTTATTCATTTATGCCCTGCGACGCTGGTCCTTCTTATGTGGATGGGGCGGTACACCCTACATTGGGGGCGCAGAATGCGTATTTAGCGCCTAGTGGCACAGTCAGAAACAGTTACTCGGATAACTCCTGGTAAATGCCCTTGCAGCCTGCTGGAAACCCATGCCACTTGCGATCTGGACTTGGCGAAATCCAGCGGACGCGAGCGCAAGACTCACGGGAGAAGTCATGCGGCCTATTTGTGGCATCTCGCGCTACGCTGCGCGACAGCGCGCAGGCGGTTTGCGAAACCGCTTTTATTTGCCGCGTCGATCTTTGGCGTCGAGCTTGCATCTGGTTCCAGCCAAGAGGGTGACCCATGCTAACTCGCATCACACTTGCAACCTTCGCTTTGGCGACCATTGGCTTCGGCCAGACGATCAAGACGGTTCCACCGAACCCGACATCTCCGACGTCCGGGAAGGAGATGTTTACGGAGTACTGCGCCGTCTGCCACGGCCAGGACGCCAAGGGCGGGGGGCCCGCGGCGACGGCCTTGAAGAAGAAGCCCACGGATTTGACCCAACTCTCCGCGCATAACGGCGGCAAGTTTCCGGATAGCCGCGTTGCCCGCTATATCGAAGGTGACGATACGCTAGCCTCGCACGGCTCCCGAGACATGCCCATCTGGGGAGACGTCTTCAAGTCCTTGAGCAAGGACCAGGATATAACCAGGATGCGCGTCTCGAATCTTACGGCATATATCAAGTCGTTACAGGCCATCAAGTAAGACTATTCATACTGCATAAGGGCCATGAATCCCATGTCCATGTGGTGCTGATGATGGCAGTGGAACAGCGAGGCACCGGGGTTATTCGCGACAAAATCCACTTCGACCTGGCGCCAGGCGGGCACCACCACGACGTCCTTCCGCACGCCCGATGACGGTTTCCCGGCGAACCTGGTGATCTCGAACGTGTGGCGGTGCAGGTGCACCGGATGCGCCATCGCGCTTTGGTTATCGAAGAGCAGCCGGTAGCGCCCGCTTGGCCGCACTTTCAGGGGATCGGTGTGAGGGAAGGATTTTCCATTGATGGTCCACCACTCGCCCTTTTGCTTGAACTCGAGTTGCATCCTGCGCTCGGGATCTAACGCCGCTTCCGTGCCGCCGAACGCGGTATAGTCCCAAGGGACGTCCGGCGCGGGGAACCATCGCGGCGGTCCGTTCCGATCGGCGTACTCGACGACGATTCCCATGCCTCTGGTGCGCTGCCCGTCGTCCATTTCGCCCAGGATCCACACACCGGGATTGTTCATTTCAACCATCGCATCGATGCGCTCTCCCGGACCGAGCTCGACCGAACGCACTTTCATCGGATTTGTGACCGCATTTCCATCCATGGCGATCACCTCCAAGCTGTGTCCAGTGAGGGCGAGACGGTGCGACATGGTCGCGCTGGCATTCACGAGACGGAAAAGAGCGCGCTGGGACTGGCGCACGCGAATGGGTTCCCCCGCGCCCAGCATCTTGCCGTTGATCGAAAACAGTTTGTACTCCACCTCGTCGCCGGCGATGCGCGGCTCCCATTCATGCATCAGGATGGGAATGTCGAGGTCGCAGCGGCCGGGGCCGTTGCGCGGCTCGATCACAAGAAGTCCGAACTGGCCGGTGTAGGTGGCGCGACGCAGATTTCTTGCCGCCATGATGTGGCTGTGATACCAGCGCGTCCCGGAGGGTGTCGCGGTAAACGCGTAGCGGCGGCTGCCATGAGCGGGAACAGGAGGTGTACCCTCCTCGTGCGAGCCGTCGACGTCCGGCGGGATATGAAGCCCGTGCCAGTGAACGATCTCGTGCTCGTTCGAGTCGTTCCATACCTCAACTGCGATCGTCTGGCCTTCTTTGACACGGAGCAGAGGCCCGGGCACCTGGCCGTTGTAGGCGAGGGTTCGGACAGATCGTTTCGGGCCTAGCTCGATCGTGACCTCTCCAATGCGAAGCGTAATGTCAGCCGGACCGGGAGGAGCGGAGGGCGACTGGGAAGGTTCTGGAGCGTTCCCGCAAGGCATCTCGCAAGCCTTTGCGTAAGTCGCGCCTGCCAAGGACAGAATCTGCCGGCGAGTCATCTGATGACGATAGCACGCGTCTTGCCCGGACCATCGTTACCCCACCGGCGGCTTGATGAAGTATTTCCACAGTGGCGCGCCGTCTTTGTCGCGACACAGAAGGGTGACTGTTCCTATGGTCACTTCACGGGCTAACACCAGAGTCGAGTCTCCAAACATTACTTTGGAACCGATTACGTGAATGTTGTCTCCCTTGACGAAAGTGACTTCGAAGATCTTTACGAACTCGGTCGGCCCGACGTAGACATCCAGGGTCTCAAGTCCCGATTTCAGGATAAGGTGCAGACCATCCGCCGGGCTACCTTTCGGAACTTCCCGAACCTCAGTGACCCTACCGGTAACATCGATCACCGTGGCTGTATCGTAGCTGGGTTCCGGAGGAGCAGCAGTATCCTTCGCCTTGTCGGCGGCCCATACGGAAGAGGCCATCAACACGAACACGAGTGCGGCCGCAAATCTAAGAAAGTTCTTCATATAGAGGTGAACTCCTGCGTATCTCTCCAGCACTTTCCCGGCCTAACGTCGAACGGTGAAATGCGCGGCAAATGCTCATGGTTCGGGTTGTTCCGCTTCGCCTGGCTGCGTCAAACCGCGCAGCGGGTCTGTCGCTCTCTTTAAGAAGGCGCGTCTTTGGCCGCTGGTGGAGGCGCATGGAAATCGTTAGCATCTTGCGGACGGGGCGCTCGGGCGTAGGGCAGGAGCGTTCTCCTGCCCTGTGGCTGGGCATTGATAGGACAAAAAGACGTCTCCGCAGTAACCGCATTCGGCAAGGCACCAGTTTGCGAAAGATCGCGCCGGAAGACTTCTTCGTGCGAAACCACGCCGAGGACGCCGATCCCCCAGTAAACCGGTGGGGAGAGAAGTCTTGCGGGAAATTTCTGGCTTCTCGGGTAGGATTCGAACCTACAACCCTTCGGCCGAGCAGCGCTGCATGCGGCAGTTAACCAAAAGCGCGTCCCTCGCAGGAGAGTCTGAGAAAGTTGACCCCACCGGGTGGCCCAGGGATGTCCCGGGCGAGCCAGCCCAACTGGTTGCGCCACTGGAGAGAGGCGTTTTTCGCAAGTATTGGCCAATTTGAACGGTGCTGGCGGTCCCGCTGTCAACCACAAGGGTGAGAGAACTCGTAGCGAATAAATTTGGCTCCCCGAGAGGAACACACATCCGAACACGGTTTTGGAGAACCGGAAATGCTTCAGATTCTCCGTGCCGTTAACCAAGGGGAAAAGTTCGGAGATGGACTTTCGTCGCAGGTGCTTCATTTATCAATGATCAGACAGCAGGCCTAAGAATACACCAAGCATTGGTGGGGGAAACGGACGAGTGGATACAATCCTCGGATACGGTTTATACTATCCGTGGAGTCTATCCAATGCTGGCCGCCGACACAGGACTCGCGAAAGCACGCCACGTGTTCACCAAACACGGGGGCATGCTCCGCACGGCCAACGCGATCCGGCTTGGCATTCACCCGCGGACGCTTTACGCGCTCAGGGACTCGGGCGAGATCGAACAGGTTGGTCGCGGACTTTACCGGCTCTCTACCGCACCGCCCCTCTCCAGTCCGGATCTCGTTCCCGTCGCGATTCGAATTCCGCGCGCGGTAGTTTGCCTAATCTCTGCGCTCGCTCACCACGGTCTGACGACGCAGGTTCCGCATTCCGTCGATCTCGCACTGCCCAGCCATGCCCAGATTCCGAAGATCGACGGCGTCCCGCTGCGTGTGTTCTGGTATTCCGAACCATCCTTCAGCGCCGGCATTGTAACCGTCAAGATGGACAAGGTGCCGGTGCGCATCTATTCGCCAGAGAAGACCATCGCGGACTGTTTCAAGTACCGGAACAAAATCGGACTCGATCTCGCGATTGAAGCGCTCCGCGCTTACCGCGACCGTACACCGAAGCCGAACTTTCAGGCGCTGGCAAAGTTCGCTCAGATCAATCGGGTCCAAAGAGTCATGCGGCCTTATCTGGAGGCTGTGCTGTGAGCGGTCGCGACGTGGGCGCGTCGGTCCGTCAACGACTGCTCAATCAATCGCGCGCGCAAAGCCGACCGTTCCAGGAGGTCCTTCAGTACTTCGCAATGGAACGCTTCCTCTATCGCCTGTCGAAATCGCCTTCCTCGGATCGATTCGTTCTGAAGGGAGCGCTGTTGCTGACAGCGTGGCGGGCGCCTCAGTCGCGGCCAACCATTGACATCGATCTCGCCGGAAGGACGAGTAACGAATTGGGTCACATTGAAGAACTTGTTGGCGCGGTGTGCGAAGTTGTGGCCGAACCGGACGGCGTCGAATTCAATCGCGCCTCAATCGAGGTCAGCCGCATTAAAGAGGATGCGGACTACGAAGGCGTGCGGGTCAGGTTTTACGCCATGCTCGCTAAGGCGCGAATCCCGATGCAGATCGATATCGGCTTTGGGGACGTTATTGTTCCAGGACCTACGGAAGTCGAATATCCAACACTGCTCGATTTCCCGGCTCCTATTCTCCGGGCCTATCCCAAGGAGACCGTTATCGCCGAGAAGCTTGAGGCGCTCACCAAGCTCGGTCTGCTGAATAGCCGGATGAAGGATTACTATGACCTCGCCCTTCTCTCTCGCATGTACTCGTTTGAAGGGGAGAATCTGATCGAGGCGATCGTCGCGACCTTCCGGCATCGAGGAACGACCATCGACGTGGAGCCCGTCGGACTCACCGATGCCTTCTACGGCGATCCAGCACGGGCCATCCAGTGGCGAGCATTCGTGCGCCGGAGCCGGTTTACAGAAGAGCCCGGCGATCTGGAGAAGCTCGTCGCCGAAGTACGTCGGTTCGCATCCCCGATCTTGAAGGCCGCCATCGGCGAAAGACCGTTCATGGCTCGCTGGCAAGCGGGCGGGCCGTGGGAATGAACACAAAGGGTCAACTTTATTGACCTTCGATGTTTGAGGCAACCACCAGAGTGACTGTAACGCCGTCAGCGGGCAGCAAGAACACGCTCCGAGTCCAGCCAGGCACCGATTTCCGGTGGTGGCCATAGTAAGAACATACCCCGAGCGAGTCGTGACGTCGGAGCGGCTAGAAGCCATGGGCTTCTAACCGCAGTTGAGCCGGCGGAAAAGATGCCTCCCAAGAACTGGCAATGGCCCAGCGACGCTGCTTACGCGCGACGGCCGAGGATGATGCGAGCTTGATCCTCCGCGACCCTCTGCCGCACGGCGCGGATGTTTCTTGTAATTTTGTCGAGCTCCATTGCGCTGTTATTGACTTGCGCGTCAAGCGCCTGATAATCCTGCTCGGCGCGGCGGGCACTTTGTTGATACCCGTCACGCGCCCGCAGCTTGCTTAGTGCGAGCTTGGCGTTAGCAAGGTCTTTCTTCAATTTGCTTTGGATTTCGATTCGATTCCTATGGAATTCGAAGCGGCTTTGCTCGTCTTCGATACGACCTTCGGGCTCCGCCATAGTTTGCTGAGCGGAGTCCAAACTGTCCTTGAGATACTGGATATCTCCTTGCACAACCGTCATCGCGGTTTCCCAAGTTTTAGCCGCGTGCGTCTTCTGGTCCAGTGTCTCCCGAGCGCTCAGGTGATCCTTGCGGAGCTGTTGTAGTTCGCGCTCCATATTCTCCCGGACCTGGTCCAGCTCGGCCAGAGTCCGGTTCGAGGCAATGGCTCGCTTTATGGCGTCCTCGTTTTCCTCAGCTAACCGGCGAGCCCGGATTCCGGTTCGAACCAGGAAGTCAAAGAACCTTTGGGGCGACATGGTGAAGTTCTTCGCCGTGGATTGCTCCGTCGTCGGAAGCATTGGATCGAAGGTTCCCGCTACGTAGCTATTAAACTCCTGTTGAAGTGCGTCGCTTAAGTAAAGACGCACGGAACCCGGCTCGAACAGCTTAAGCAGCAGCAGGCCAGCGAAGATAAACGCCAGGAAGGCTCGGATAGCCAGTTCCGTGCTCCGGTTTTCGGGACGCTTGCGCAACTCCTCCAGAGCCTTGCGATTCTGCAGGATGCTGGTCTGTGGGAGGTCCACGTTGTACTGCGCCTGCAGGGTGTCGCGATTAATCCGCCAGTCCCCGGCGAGCCTGTCATAGGCACTGATCGCAGCATCTTTCGCCCGCAGCTGCGCGTCCCGTTCTTCTTCCAGTGCCTTTACGTCCTTCGCCAAGGTCTGCGCGGCCGGGCCCATGCCGTATTTCCCCGACAGCCCTTTGCCGGCGACTTCCTGCTCCAGAAGCGAACGCTTCTCTTCGAGAGCCTTCGTCTTTCGCTCAACTTGGGCGCTGAAGCCCTCCGTGATCTGCTTCCGCGCGGCGTCAAGCGCGGAGGCAGCTTCATTGTCGCTGAAACGCTGAATATCTTTGTGGAAGACCACCTGAGCCAGATAGGGCGCCGTGATGGTCAATGAACCGACGAGTAAGGCGATCCGAAGGCCAAACGTAAAAATGTCGCGAAGAATGCCCCAGCCATGTTCTGGCGGCTGCCCGGAGGACAAAGCCGGGTCCGAAAACGCGACCGCATGCTCGCGCGCGGCGCGATCCATAGTGATGAGCGACACATCAATCATCCAAACCACTACGAAAATGGTCCCGCCTGCAAATGTGGCTCCAATCCATCGCGTCGGCCCGTCGCCAAACAGGAAGCCGAGGTATCCGGTCCCTGATCCGCGCCTTGAGGCATGAGATCGCCATGGTGGGTATTCTGGTGCATGGCGATAATCATTTCATCACGCGTGGTCCATTACCGGACCGAGAGGTCGCGCTTGCACTCATTCGACACTGGTCGCTGATTCAGATCGGAGCGACAACGCCGCTTCCGCTCGATCAATGGCAAATCATCTCCCGAGAGTTCCGAGAGAACTTAGAATGGGCAGTGGTCGTACCTGGAGACGGTGAGATGTCTCCACCGGTGACGAGGTTGCTGGACGAGCTGTCAGCGCGGGGAATCACGATTCACGACTCCCGCTTCGGGCCTTGGTAGAACGAGTGAGGCCGTCAACCGCGCCAGGCGGCGTTCGCGGAAGTGCTGCGGTGAGATCGATGATTTTCGCGGTAGAGTGTGATTACTGAACAGAACGGTATCGCCGAGCGTCCGGTAGGTCCGTTCGTTCCGGCGAGGGGCCTTCAGGCTCGGAACCGGGTTATGATCCCTCTTTTCGACAGCAATTCGTTGACGCGCTCTCAAGAACACCTCGAAGAAGGCGCCGTGCTGCTGCGCGGTTTCGCGGCTGCCGAAGCCCCCGTGCTTGTTGACGACGTGGCGCACATCGCGGAGACCGCAGCGTTCCGCCATATGGTTACACCCGGCGGTTACACCATGTCTGTCGCGATGACCAACTGCGGCCGTCTTGGCTGGGTCTCCGATCGCTCTGGCTACCGCTACACTCCCGTCGATCCCGATACCGGGGCGCCCTGGCCCGCGATGCCCACTGCATTCCTCGACCTCGCCACACTTGCCGCTGCTGAGGCCGGGTTTGCGAACTACGATCCCGACGCCTGCCTCATCAACCGCTACGTCGCAGGCGCCAAACTGAGCCTCCATCAGGACCGTGACGAGAAAGATGCTTGGGCACCGATCGTCTCCGTCTCGCTCGGCTTGCCTGCCGAATTCGTGTGGGGCGGCCAACGCCGTTCCGATCCGGTGCGTCGCCTGCACCTTGAAAGCGGTGACATCGTTGTGTGGGGCGGTCCCGCACGCTTCGTCTATCACGGTGTCGCGCCGCTCAAGGACGGGCAGCATCCGCTGACCGGCGCCACTCGCATCAATCTCACGTTCCGAAGAGTCCTTTGATATCGTCGGCGGTACTGACTGGGGCGAGTATGCGAGTTGCAGGTCCATCGGTGCGCGTTACGGTCGCAGCGCTAGATTCCACCAAGCGTGAACCCGTTTCCCACGGCTCCCAGCAGCTTTGCGGTGAGCCCATGGGTGTCACAGCGCGTGGTCCTGAAACGTTCTATTTTTTCAACTTGCGCCATCTTTCAATCTCCGCGCTACATTGTAGGGCCGCTCCGAGCTTTCCCTCTTCGTCGGAATATCCCTTCTCTGCCAGTTTTAGCTGCCACCTGTAGAGGCATCCTTCAAGCGCATCGTGAGCGCTTTCCTCTGGCGTCTTTCCTGCCACAACTATGAAGGCAATCACAACAATAAGCAACATCAGGCCCAACACTCCCAAGGAAAACCGCACAATAATTTTCGTAGCAAGAGTGGGCTCCGTGTTAGTTTCGATTTGACGACGCGCCTCGATGCGGGCTTCCTCTTCTAGGTAAATCCTCTGTCGTTCCTCGGGTGTCAGTTCCATCAAATGCTCTTTTGCGTTCCCGCTCGTGCATTTCCGTCCTTAGTTCTGCCGCGCAATCCCGACTCCGCTCCGCAAATGAGGCGTATATGCCGTTGGCTTATGCGCTTCAACGTACCACCATGAAGGTTCCGAATGCAACGGCGCGCCCGCCATCTTCAGCCGACCGATCTCAAGAGGAAAGCCATCGGCGCTGCCGTGGCCGAACTCCGACGCGCGGCGGGATTCTCGCAAGAGCGATTGAGCGCGGACTGTGGATTCGAGCGGACCTATCTCAGCCGGGTCGAGCGTGGGATCTTGAATCCGACTGCGATCCGCGTTTGGACGATCGCGGACGCGCTGAAGGTGCCGTTTCGTGAATTGGTTGGGCGTATGGAGACGTGGGCAGTGGAGCAAGGTCGCCGGTGAACGCCCAGCATTCAGGCATCCCCGACAGTACCGTCCTCTTGGAGGAAGGGCAAGAACTCGGTCGGGAACTCATCTTTTAGCATGCGCCTCACGATGCATTTGGTCAGCGGCAACCATTGCGCAATTTTCTGGAGATCAAGCCCTTCGTCTGCCATTAGCGTTGGTTCGCCTGAGTCAAGAACGGCGTGCGCAATCTTCACACGTAAAGGCCGTAGATCTGACTCGACAACCCTTGAAACTTTCTTGCCGAGCACATTGTCGGGGAAGATCTGAGTCAGGGACATCGGGTCCCAGTCAGGGCGACCGTAAAAGACCGCCTTGAGCCACCCCAGACAGGCGGCTCGGTCGATTGGAAGCCGCTCATCGTAGCGTCGCACTTCACGGTTTTCTCTGCGGGCGTCCGAGTTAAGTCGGCCTCGCCGCGCCTGGATTCCCTCAATTATTTTGAAAAAACACAGAAACTGATAAGCGGAAGAATTGCTCGACAACGCTTCGCGATAGAGGCTTGCATAGCGCCGGAAGTCGTCGCTCATCGCGCCCGTACCAGGAACGGCCCATGCAGCTTCAAGGTATGGATTTAGCAAGCTGGTACGCGCATTGCCTGTCGTGATTTCGGTGCTGTCGATCTGCGAAATATGCATCGGCACGTCGCGCTGAATAGACCAATTGCTAAGCGTCGGCGCAAGAGCACGATACGCCTTTAGCTCGGCATCGTCGAACCCTTGACCGTCGATCGATTCCACCACGATCTTTCCGAGGAAACCTCCGTCGTTTGGGTAGCCGTCAAAGACTAATTGGCCGTTTGCAGTTTGAGCATAGATTCTAATTTGAGTTGCCCCTTCGTTTTGGGTTGAGACAAACGCGGGGCGCAGAATCGCGAGATGTGAATCCCCCTTTTAACTCGTTCGCGAAGACACTACGATTCTCAGGTAGGAGCGAATATCCGGGCCTGTTGAATACAAATACGACTTTGGATTGGCCGGGCTTACCGGAAGGACCACTATTATTTCTGGGATCGAGCGGATCGGCAAATTGATTGACAAAAATAATGTGCTGGAGCTGTCCTGGCACGCCCATCGGGTTAAGCCGAACCTTTGATCCCTTGAGTCCCCCCTCGGTCGCATTCATATGTTTGTCAGCGCCGCCATGGCATTTTTTGTACTTCCGACCGCTTCCACACGGACACAGCGAGTTCCTACCGACCTTCGCCACGGAGCGATCTTAACACTCAGCGTAAGCGCTGCGCCGCCATCCTAGCTTTTGATGGCCAGTATCACGATCACCACTAAGCCTGCGCCCACGCACGCCGGTTCATGCCTTGGGCCCTTCAGCGTTCGGTTGCGCCACACGCACAGCTCCAGTGGGCCTCGTTTCTTCATGCGCTCGATTGTCTCTGTGTTAGCCTCTCCTTAATGGCAACTGATCACATCCTCGCTCTGCTTCTCATCGAGCGAGACAATCTAACCGCAGCAATCGAGGCCCTTCAAGGTCCGAAGCGAAAGGGAAGGCCACTGGGTTCCGGTCGAAAGGCGGTACCGCCGCCTGTCGAGCAGGACTCTAAGCCGCCAGCAACGGTAGATCCTACTGCGCCGGCGAAACGAAAGCTGAGTGCGGCAGGCAGACGGGCGATTGTCGCGGCGACAAAGAAGCGCTGGGCGGCTGTGAAGGCGGCGAAAGCTGCTGCAGCACCGGCTCCTGTTGCGGCGGCACGTAAGGCGGCTCCCGCCAAGACTTCCGTGCCAGTTAAGAAAGGCGGCGTTACCGCGGCAGGACGAAAGGCGCTGTCTATCGCGATGAAGAAACGGTGGGCGAAAAAGAAGGCGGCGGCGAAGGGAAAAGCGGCCTAACCCAGAGGGTACTTCCCGCGCCCTGGGTTGCAACGGATCTCAGTGATCGGCAATGATGGGCACGTTACTTCGTGATTCCCACTTGACTCAGCATCCACGCATATTCGAACGCCTGATCGTGCAGGCGATCGTAGCGGCCTGACGCGCCGCCGTGACCGGCGGGATCCATCTTCATCTTCAGCAACAAAGGATTGTGATCGGTTTTCAGTGTACGGAGCCGCGCCGTATACTTTGCCGCCTCCCAGTACATTACCTGACTGTCGTTCAAACTCTCGGTCAGAAGCATCGACGGATACTGGCGCTTTTCGAGATTGTCGTAAGGGCTGTATGACTTCATGTAATCGAACGCGTCTTTGTCCTTAATAGGATTCCCCCACTCGATCCACTCGCCCGACGTTAGAGGCTGGGACGCATCGAGCATATCGTTCAACACATCCAAGAATGGAACCGCGAGGTGCACCGCTCGAAACAGCTCGGGATTCATGTTGACCACGGCTCCCATCAGCATCCCTCCGGCGCTGCCTCCTTCAATCATCAGGCGTGACGGCGACGTCCATTTTTCGCCGATCAGATATTTGGCGCAATCGACGAAATCGGTGAAGGTATTTTTCTTCTTCATCATCCGGCCGTCTTCGCGCCATTGCTCGCCCATTTCATTACCGCCGCGGATGTGCGCGATAGCATACGCAACGCCGCGGTCGAGCAGACTTAAGCGCGAACTGGAAAAGCTCACCGGCGTGCCTGCCCCATAAGATCCGTACGCGTAGAGCAGCGTGGGGCCCGTTCCGTTTTTCTCGAACCCCTTTTTATAAACCAGCGATATGGGGACTTTCGTGCCGTCGCGCGCGATGGCCCACTGGCGTTCGGAAACGTACTGCTTGGGATTGTAGCCGCCCAGAACGTCCTGCTGCTTCAGCAGCGTCGATTTGCCGGATGCGACGTCGTAGTCGAAGACGCTGTTCGGCGTGACGAAGCTCTGATAGCTATAGCGAATCGTTTTGGAGTCGAAGTCGGGTGTGCCGCCGGGGAACACAGAATAGATGGGCTCGGGGAACGCGATGGAGGACCACTGAGAAGTCTGAAAATTGTAGACCCGTATATTGGTGAGCGCGTTCGACTGCTCCACCACGACACCGAAGTCTTTGTACAGGTCGATGTCGTCGATCAGAACATCATCGCGATGGGGAACAATCGGTTTCCAGTTCTTCAGGCTGGGATCGTTGTCGGGAGCGGTAGCCACAGCGAAGTTGTGGCCGTATTTGTTGGTCCGGATATAAAAAAGATTCTCACGATGATCCAGGTAATAGCGATGCATCGGCTCGCGCGGCGACACCACCGTGAACTTGTCGTCCGGCCTGTCGGCGCGCAGATAGCTCTGCTCGCTCGCGTCCTTGCTATAGCTGCCCAGGAAAATAAACTTCTGGTCGCGAGACTTGCCGACGCCCATATCGAACAGCACGTCTTTCTCTTCTGCCACCGGCTCAAACGTCTTCGAGCCGAGAACGTGCCGCCAGAGTTTGTCGCTTCGCTTCGTCACCGCATCCTCGGTGACGATGAACAACGTTTTATTGTCGGCGGCCCAGACCACTGAATCGGTGCGCTCCAGCGTATCGGCCAGTATTTTTCCGGTGTTGAGATCCTTTACTTGCAGAGTGAACTGGCGGTAGCCGCTGTAATCCACCGAATAGGCCAACAAATTCTGATCGTCGCTCAGAACGAATGCGCCCAGTCCCGCGAACTTCTTTCCCTTGGCCACCTCATTCATGTCAAGCAGGATCTCCTCGGCGCCATCAGTGCCCTTTTTCCGGCACTGGATGGGATACTGCTTTCCTTCCTCAGTCCGCGAATAGTAAAGGTAGGAACCGCGACGCGTGGGCACGCTGAGGTCCGTCTGCTTGATGCGTCCGAGCATCTCTTTATAGAGAGTGTCCTCGAACGGCTTCAGTTCCTTGGTGATCGCATCGGTATAGGAGTTTTCGGCATCCAGGTATTTCATGACCTCCGGATTCGACTTTTCGCGGAGCCAGAAATAGTTGTCGACAATCGTGACACCGTGGTGGGATTCGCGATGTTCAATGACGGGCGCAACCGGAGGAACCGGCGCGGCGGTTTGCGCAACGCCAATCGTACGCACACTAAACAAGAGAGCAATTAAGGACAATCGCGGCATGTCTGATATTTTATGCGGTTTGGGGGTCATGAATAGGAAGGACGTCCCGGACGCGGTTTTGTTGCGTTCAGGTGCGCTGACTGTGGCCCAACGCGACCGCGCCACTTCCCCATTCATGGCCTACGAAGACTTGGAGCGGCTCCAGCCCTGCGGCCGCGGATCTCGGCACTACTGGTTCGACGGACGGGACTGGCGATGCGTCGGGTTGCGACCTGTCCGAGCTGGAGTCGCCGATGCGGGTCGAACTGCACGACGTGTCCTGAGTCGTCGCGTAGAGTGCGACGCGGGCCAAGCGGGTCCGCGTTAGTACCGGCATCCGGCACGCTCGACCCGATCCTTGGCCCTCGCGTCTGCTATCGCTGCCATTGCATATTGCCCACTTCGTCCGGGCCGCCGCAGGCAAGTGGATTCAGGTGATCGACTTGGTAGCCGGGGCACGCGCCGGTCGGAAGACCGATGGGTTCGGGGCGAGGAAAACGCGAGCGATCACGCACCTGCCTGGATCGTGCTCGATCGTTGAGGCGCGGTAACCGCCTGTTATGGCCTTCCTCGGTTGTAAGCTGCGAAAGGCTTCGATGCAGACGCTATTTCGCCTGCATCTCTCTGATGTACTGGCCCAGATTGTCAATACGTACGCGTCCCAGATCCTGATCCCACGCAATTTGAGAGAAGATCGGTCCCCATAGCGGCATCTCCCGAGTCCCATGCGCGGCCGGTACCGTTTCCTCGCCCGAAATGATCCTCTCGATCCGCGCCACGGGGAAGGTTCCGCCGTTACGCGCCGAGATATGCGTCAGGTCGGTCGGCCGGACTTTGAGCGATTGAGCCATCGGTCCACCGCCTCTGCCATCGCTACCATGGCAGATGGCACAATAGGCCTTGTAGAGAGCCGGACCTTGAATCGAATCAATCAGCCGCACGGTTTCCGGTTTTGACGGCTGATCCTGAGCCAAGCTAAGAGGCTGATAGAATGCCGCTCCACACAGGCTCAAGCAGAAAACGATTTTACGCATAAAGCCTCCCAGCTAACGATGCAAGCTCGTGACCTAATGGGCTTGACTGTGGTCCAACTACCGGGACCGCCCTGCGGCCGGCGTTGAATTTGGCAGCGGGGGCGGTCCTGACCGCCCCCACACAAACGACCTAAATTCAGGCCATTACGTGAGCCGCTATCTTGTGGAAAGTCGAGTTCGAAACCTCATAGGTGTGAACCTGAGGCGTTCCCTCGATTACTTTCCCGAAGGCCTTGAGGACCGCCGGATAGCCGTCGCGGTTGTAGGCGTCCGCGTATTCTTTCTTGTCCCATAGGCTGACGGCGAAACCGTCCTTTCCGCCCGGATCGATAAACGTAAGC
>Ga0182024_10001046_pt1 | contig 71922 bp, 69 predicted proteins | sample P32metaG_FD_120480 | JGI IMG/M metagenome (GOLD analysis project Ga0182024, IMG submission 120480) | Permafrost microbial communities from Stordalen Mire, Sweden - P3-2 metaG (Illumina Assembly) | ecosystem: Environmental > Terrestrial > Soil > Wetlands > Permafrost | place: Sweden: Stordalen...
CATCGCGCGTCTTATCGTATTGCGGATCGACAAAAATGGGGAAGTACGAATAGTTGGGCGTGACGCCGTTCGCCTCCGGTAGCACGCTGATCCCCGGCACGGCGGCCAGTTCCCGCCTGTAGACGGCGTCGATTTTGCCCCGCAGGCGAATCTGCTCGTCCATATGGGGGAGTTGAGCAAGGCCCATGGCCGCCTGGACCTCGCTCATCTTGCCGTTGACGCCGACGGCGAGGACCGTAACCTCGTCGGCGAAGCCGAAGTTCTTGAGGTGGTCGATGTGCTGCTTGGTCGCGCCGTCGGGGCAAACGATCGCGCCGCCCTCGAAGGTGTGGAAGACCTTGGTAGCGTGGAAGCTGAGGACCGAAAGATCGCCATCTTCCAGCACCGACCGCGCGCCGCGCCGCACGCCGAACGCATGCGCCGCGTCGTAGATGATCTTCAGCCCGTGAGCGGCGGCGATCTCGCGAAGCGCCGCCGCGTCGCACGGGGTTCCGTAGCAATGCACCGGGAGGATCGCCGTCGTCCGCGGCGTGATGGCGGCCTCCACGCGTCGCGGATCGAGGTTGCACGTCGCCGGGTCGATATCGACGAAGACCGGCTTGATGTTGTTCCACATCAGGCAATGGGCGGTGGCGACGAAGGAATAGGGGGTCGTAATGACCTCGCCGCCGATACGCAGCGCCTGGAGGGCGGTCAGAAGGGCGATGGTTCCGTTGGTGAAGAGCGCCAGATGCCGAACGCCCAGATGGCTGGCCAGGGCGGACTCGAGCTCGGCGTGGAATGGCCCGGCGTTGGTCAGCCATCGGCTCTCCCAGATCTTCTCCAGATAGGGGAGAAACTCCTCCAGCGGCGGCAGGAAGGGACGGGTGACGTAAGTCGGCTTATGGCCCATCGTTTCGTTCTGTCGCTCGCCCCGGTGAGCTAAGTCGATTTAAGATGACCTAGCGTATTTCGCCCTTGCGGGGGCGGTGAAAATCGGCCGCGCCGCGCCGGTGACGCTAGCGCGGGGAATCGGCCGAAGAGGGCGGGACGCGTCACGCGGCCGCGGCGGGGTTGAAGACGGTGTGGCTGCGATGAGATAGATTTCAGGAAAATCCGGGACTGGCGAAGCCTTGCGCGGATAGGGAGAGGGCATGGACGCGGCGCCGTTGAAACCGACGTCCGATGACAGGAAGATCGAGGTAAGCATCGTCCTGCCGTGCCTCAACGAGGCGCGGTCGCTGGCCGCGTGCCTGGCGACGGCCCACGAAGCGCTGCGCGAATTGCGCGAGCGACATGCGCTGGAAGGCGAGATCGTGGTCGCCGACAACGGCAGCACGGACGGCTCCCGGGCGCTGGCCGCGCGCCTGGGCGCCCATGTGGTGGCGATCGCCGAAAGGGGCTATGGCGCCGCCCTCATTGGGGGGTTCGAAGCGGCGCGCGGACGCTATCTGGTCATGGGTGACGCCGACGGCTCGTATGACTTCCGCGAGGCGGTGGCCATGGTGGAGGCGCTGCGGGACGGGGCCGATCTGTGCATTGGCTCGCGCTTCAAGGGGGGCGTCAAGGCCGGGGCCATGCCGTGGATGAACCGCTACATCGGCAATCCGATCCTCACCGGCGCGCTCAACCTGTTGTTCGGCGTGGGGGTGAGCGACGCCCATTGCGGACTGCGCGCCTTGACCAGGGCCTGCTTCGAGCGCCTGGAGCTCAGCGGACCTGGGATGGAGTTCGCCAGCGAGATGGTCATCAAGGCCGCCCTGAAGGGCGAAACCATCGTCGAGGTTCCCGTCACCCTCTCGCCGGACCTGCGCGGTCGCGCGCCGCATCTGCGGCCCTGGCGCGACGGCTGGCGGCATCTGAGATATCTGTTCATGCTGAGCCCCTTCTGGCTTTTCGCCGCGCCCGCCTTGGTGGGGGTGACCGCGGGTTCGGCTATTTTGGGGCGCGCCGCCTGGTCCCAGGTCTTCCAGCCCGGCGTCGCGAGTTTCTTTGGCAACTACTGGGTGGTGCTGGCCGCCGCCATGGTCGGCGTCAGCCACATCGCCGGCATCCTCGCCGTCGCCAGTCATCTGCATGGCGTGAGGGCCGGCTATCGCGCCCCCAAGGCGTGGCTCCTCGGGCTGGCGCGATGGATCACGCTGGAGACGATGATCCTGGTCGGAGCGGCGTCGATCCTCGCCGGCCTGGCGGTGCTGCTCGGCGTCGTCGCCTCATGGTCGGCGCGTCATTTTGGCGCGACCTATTCGGTTCTGCCGGTGGTGATCGGCGCGCTGATGACGACTCTCGGCGCGCAGAACGTGCTGGGCGGCTTCCTTCTGGCCATCGTAGGCGGCAACGAGGCGCGCTTTCTCGGCGACGCTGGGAAACGCAAGGGCGGCGCGGTTTAGGGGAGACAAATCAACCGCTGGGTGCCCGCCGGCGAGGCGATCGAAAAACCCCCCCCACGCGTGTCGTCTGAGCGCCAGAGATAAAGTCGGCTCACCACCCCCCCCCCCCGGAAGTCGCGAAGGTCGGCTCGACGGCTGTGAACCATCGGTGGGTTTCACAATCGGCGTCAACACCCGGCCCGATAGGCGAGGGCGATAATATCGCCTAGCGGGCGCGGCCAGGCGCGGCGGAACATGACCAGATCCTCTCTGGCCCTCGTCCCGTCGCGTAGCGCTTGCGCCGTGGCGGTGAGGGCGTTGTGCCGCCGGCCCACCAGTCGCGCCGGGGCGCGCAGGAAGGTCTCACCGGCCGCCATCAGCCGCCACCAGGCGTCCCAATCGAGGTTGCTGGCGAAGTCGGCCGAGAAGGCGAACGCGCCCAGCTTGCCTAAGTCGAAGGTGACAGACGAGCACGGCAGCGGGTTTCCCAACGACAGGAACGCCCGCAAGCGGCGCCCGCGAACGATGCGCCGGGCGCCCAGCGTCGCCCACTCGATCAGGTGCTTGGTTTTGCTGACCTTGGAGCTTTTCGGCTTCCCAGCGTCGTCGATCTCCTGATAGCCGGTGAAACACAGCACCCCTTCACTGCCGGCGAAGGCGGCGAGCGTTTCCTTAAGGAAATCGCGGGCGTAGATGTCGTCCTGATGGGCCAGGGTGACATAGCGCGCCGCCGCCGCCTCCAGACCGAAGTTCCAATCGCCGGCTATGTCCTCGCGCCTGGGATTGACCGCGACCGGGGCGCCATGGTCGCGCGCCGCCCGCGAGATGAATGTCGACGGCGTCGAGGTAGCGATGGCAATTCGGCTGGCGAGGCTCTGCGCATCGAGGGAGGCCAGGCAGGCGTCCAGGAACGGAGAATCGCCGTAGGCCAGCACGACGAAGGCATGATCAGGTCGCGCTTGGTCGGGCCACGCCAAGGAAGTCAGTTGCAAGCCCTCCAACGGCTGCGGTCTGCCGGCGACTTAGCACGGACGCCCTCCGCCGCGCGCTTCTCGCCTTGCCATTTTTCAAACGCTTGTTAGTCAGGGCGGCCGGCCACGGCGATTGGCTGAGCGGCGGGTGATTTGCGGAAGACCGACATGGCCGACGACGTGCGCCTCGACGACGACGAACCGGTGCGGCTGGAGCCCAGCCTGCCGCTCGAGATCGCTTCGCCCTTGGCCCCGTTCGCGGGCGCACAGCCGGCGAGTCCCGCCTGGTTCAAGGCGGCCCTGGCGCGGGCCCCGCAACGGTCGTTCACCTCCGTCGAGGGGGCGAATATCGAACTGCTGACCTGGGGCGAGATCGGCAAGCCGGGCCTGATCTTCGTGCACGGCAACAGCGCCCACGCCGACTGGTGGAGCTTCATCGCGCCGTTCTTCGCCGACGACTTTCGCGTCGCCGCGCTCTCGCTTTCGGGGATGGGCGCCTCTGACTGGCGCGAGACCTACACTTTCGAGACCTTCGCCACCGAGATCCACGACTGCGCCAAGGCCGCGGGCCTTTACGAAAGCGCCGCCGCGCCGGTGTTCATCGGCCATTCCTTCGGCGGCTCGCAGGTCTTCTATTCGGCGTGCCGCCATCCTGCGCGGATGAGGGCGGCCATCCTGGTGGACACCGGCTTTGGCGGCCCGCCGACCAGGGAGCAGCTGGAGGCGTGGGAAAAGGAGGCGCGCCAACGCGGGGACCAGAACGGCGGAAGTCGCTGGCGCGGCCTCTCGCAGCGCACCGGGCGCAATCGAGTCTACGCCACCCTCGAAGAGGCGCTGGCCCGGTTCCGCTTCATGCCGCCGCAGGTCCCGGGCAACCTCTACATCGCCGACTACATCGCCAGGCATTCGCTGAAGCGCGCGCCGATGCTAGATGGGACGGGCGCGGGCGGGACAGGCGAGGGCTGGACGTGGCGGTTCGACCCGGGTCTGTGGACCAAGCTGGACCGCGCCGGCATGACCGAGCTCAGCGCCGCGGGGGCCGCGCCGCTGGCCCACATCTGGGGCGACAAATCCGAGATCATCAAGCGCCACGCGGCGGTAGGCCACGGAAGGGACTTCCTCCCCGCCTCAGCCCCGCACATCGTCATCCCCGACAGTGAACACCACATCATGGTCGATCAGCCGCTGGCTCTGGTGGCCGCCGTGCGCGCCCTCCTGGCCGCGTGGCCGCCCTGAGCGCGTGGTCGAGGCCTGCTTGAGCGACTGGCGAGGCTGGTGTAGCACCGCCGGGACCGATTTGAGTTCCGCCCCAAGGAGTTGCGCCGAGCATGGCCGAGACGGCTGCCGACTATCACCACGGAGATCAGGACGCCTCCGCGCAGGTGGCGAGCTATCACCGGTTCTATAACCTCACCAAATGGGCGGCGCTCACTCTGGCCGTGCTGATCACCATCTTCACGCTGTGGTTCTGCGTCGGGGCCGGCTTTTTCGGCGGCCTCATTCCCGGACTGATCCTGCTGGCGGTGGGGATCTACTTCCTGCGGTCGAAGCCTTCGCAAGAAATCTAGGGCAAGCTCCGTGGCCGTCCTCGCCGTGACCAGGGAGCGCCGCGCCGGCGAGACGCGCGTCGCCCTGACGCCGGATGCGGCGAAGAAACTCATCGGCCTAGGTCTTTCGGTGGTGGTGGAAACGGGCGCGGGCCTCGCCAGCTGCGCCGCCGACGCCGACTACGAGGCCGCCGGGGCGAGGATCGCCCCCAGCGCCGCCGCCGCCCTGGAGGGCGCCGACATTCTGCTTAAGGTTCGCGGCCCCGCCGAGGAGGAGATCGCGGCGCTGAAGGCCGGGTCGGTGGTCGTCGGCCTGCTCGATCCCCACCAGGACGGGGCGCTTATCGATGCGCTGGCACGCCAGAGGGTCACGGCCTTCGCCATGGAGTTCGTGCCGCGCATCACCCGCGCCCAGGCCATGGACGCCCTTTCCAGCCAAGCCAATCTGGCCGGCTATCGAGCGGTCATCGAGGCGGCGGAGGCCTATGGGCGGGCCCTGCCGATGATGATGACGGCGGCCGGCACCATCGCCCCGGCCAAGGTGTTCGTCATGGGCGCTGGCGTGGCCGGTCTGCAGGCCATCGCCACGGCCAGGCGCCTGGGCGCGGTGGTCACCGCCACCGACGTGCGTCCCGCGGCCAAGGAGCAGGTCGAATCCCTGGGCGCCAAGTTCGTCGCCGTGGAGGACGAGGAATTCAAGGCGGCCGAGACCGCCGCCGGCTACGCCAAGGAGATGAGCGCCGAGTATCGCGCCAAACAGGCCGCCCTGGTCTCCGACCACATCAAGAAGCAGGATATCGTCATCACCACGGCCCTGATCCCCGGGAGGCCCGCGCCCCGGCTGGTGAGCGCGGCGCAGGTCGCCTCGATGAGAAACGGCGCGGTGATCGTCGATCTGGCTGTGGAGCAGGGCGGCAATGTCGAGGGCGCGCGCTCGGGCGAGGTCGTCGAGACGGGAGGGGTGAAGATTGTCGGCATCGCCAACCTCCCCGGGCGAATCGCCGCCGACGCCTCGGCGCTCTACGCGCGTAACCTCACTGCCTTTACGGTTCTCCTGATCGACAAGGACGGCGGTCTGGCCCCGGATCTGGACGACGAGATTCTCAAGGGCGCGCTCATCACCCACGGCGGGGTGGTGACCCATGCTTCGCTGCGGCCAGCCTAAGGAGCCCGTCATGGACGCCGTCGATCCCACCATCTTTCGCCTGGCGATTTTCGTCCTGGCCATCTTCGTCGGCTACTATGTGGTGTGGAGCGTCACGCCCGCCCTGCATACCCCTCTGATGGCGGTGACCAACGCCATCTCCTCGGTGATCATCGTCGGCGCCCTGCTGGCGGCGGCGGCGCACGGGGTGGGCGAAGGGCCGGCCGGCCACACGGTGTGGATCTCCAAGGGGGCCGGCGCCGCGGCGGCGGCTCTGGTGGCCGTCAACATCTTCGGCGGCTTCCTGGTCACCCAGCGCATGCTCGCCATGTACCGCAGGAAGGACAAGCCCAAGTGAGCGGGCTGGAAGCCGCTTTCCGTCCACGCCTCCCTCCCCTTTATGGGGAGGGACAGACGCCGAAGGCGTCAGGGTGGGGCATGGCGGGCGGAGGCGCGGGTCTAGGTGTTCCGGCGGACATTCCCCACCCGTCTTCTCGCTGTGCTCGAAGCCTCCCTCCCCATGAAGGGGAGGGAGGAAGACGATGAACGCCAACCTCGCATCCGTGGCCTATCTCTTGTGCGGAGTGCTGTTCATCCTGGCGCTGCGCGGCCTGTCCAGTCCGGTCACCAGCCGGCGCGGCAACCAGATGGGCATGGCCGGCATGGCCATCGCCATCGCCGTGACGCTCGCCACGGTGTGGAGGGCGGGGGACCTGGACACCGTCACCGTGGGCCTGATCGGGGCCGGCGTCCTGGTGGGTGGCGCCGTCGGCGCGCTGATCGCCCGGCGGGTCGCCATGACCTCCATGCCGCAACTGGTGGCGGCCTTCCATTCCCTGGTCGGCCTGGCCGCGTGCCTGGTCGCGGTGGCGGCGATCTACACCCCGGCGGCCTATCACATCGATCAAGGCGGCGGCGTGAAGGTGGAGAGCCTGATCGAGCTTTCCATTGGACTGGCCATCGGGGCGGTCACCTTTACCGGCTCGCTCATCGCATTCGCCAAGCTCAACGGCAACATGTCCGGCGCGCCGATCCTGCTGCCGGCCCGCCATCTGCTCAACCTGGCCCTCGCCGTGGCCGTCGTCGCGCTCATCGTGGCGCTGGTGATGAGCGGCGGAGCGTCGAAATGGGCCTTCTGGGCGCTGTTCGCCCTGGCCCTGATCGCCGGCGTCACCCTGATCGTCCCCATCGGCGGGGCGGACATGCCGGTAGTGATCTCGATGCTCAACAGCTATTCCGGCTGGGCCGCCGCGGCGCTGGGCTTCACCCTGGCCAACATTACCTTGATCATCACCGGCGCCCTGGTGGGATCGTCGGGCGCCATTCTGAGCTACATCATGTGCAAGGGGATGAACCGCTCCTTCATCTCGGTGATCCTGGGCGGGTTCGGCGGAGAGACGGCGGCGGCGGGGCGCGGCGCCGACGAGACCCGACCGGTAAAGCAGGGCTCGGCCGACGACGCCGCCTTCATCCTCAAGAACGCCTCCAAGGTGATCATCGTCCCCGGCTACGGCATGGCCGTCGCCCAGGCCCAGCATGCGCTGCGCGAAATGGCCGACCGGCTGAAGGCGGAGGGGGTCGAGGTCAAATACGCCATCCACCCGGTCGCCGGGCGCATGCCGGGGCACATGAACGTCCTCCTGGCCGAAGCCAACGTGCCCTATGACGAGGTCTTCGAGCTCGAGGACATCAACGCCGAATTCGCCACCGCCGACGTCGCCTTCGTGATCGGGGCCAACGACGTCACCAATCCGGCCGCCAAGACCGATCCGCAAAGTCCGATCTACGGCATGCCGGTGCTGGACGTGGAGAGAGCGCGAACCGTGCTCTTCGTCAAACGCGGCATGGGCTCGGGCTATGCCGGCGTGGAAAACGATCTCTTCTTTCGCGACAACACCATGATGCTGTTCGGCGACGCCAAGAAGATGGTCGAGGGCATCGTCAAGGCTCTATGAGTGTCGCGGCCTAAAAGCCTGGGCGGTCCTTGGGCGGTATGGCGGCGGCTTCCTCGGGAGTCAGCTTGGTGATCGCGCTGGGGATCAGCCCCTGGCGAAAGGTTTGACCGTCCGTAAGCTCGAGGTTGAGGTCGAGCGGCGTGCAGATGCTGCTGCTCCCGCTGAGCTTCGAGACCAGATGCATGCGGGGGCTGCGAAGCCAGTCGGACCCGACGCTAAGGTCCACCCGGTAGATGTCGCGGTTCACCCTGAGGTAGAGAACCGTGGGGCTCGGCGAACTCCATCCCTGCCACGCCGTTATGAAGAAGCATTTTTGCGGCGCCGGCGCGGAGGCCGCGTCGGCGGAGCCGGCCGCCAGCATCAACACGGTGGCGATCAGGCAGGCGCGAAGCGCCGATGTATCCATGAACATGGCATCCTCACCACAATCGTCCCCAATTTCAGATGGCTCTCACGCGCGGGGTTGTCAAAGGGTCGCGCCTGGGCTGTGTCCTTCTGACACACCACGAAAAGCGCAATGACCGTCGCCGGCCTATCCACCCTTGTCGCGCACTACGGCTACGATGTGGTCTTCGCCTTTCTGTTTCTGGCCAGCGCGGGCGCGCCGCTGCCGGCGGGCGAGCTTTTGGTCGCCGCGGCGATCTACGCCGCACATACCCACCGCCTCAGCATTGTCGATCTGACGGTCGGCGGGATTGCGATGGCGATCATGGGCGGCGCCGCGGGCTATGGCGTCGGCCATTGGCTGGGCGTGGCCGGTTTGAGACGACACGGGGGGAGGGTCGGACTGGGGCCGGCGCGCCAGCGGCTGGGCCGGTATCTCTTCCTCGTTCACGGCGGCGCGATCGTGTTCTTCATCCGGTTCATCGCCTTCATCGGACCCTTTGGCGGGGTGCTGGCCGGCGTGAACCGCATGCCCTGGGGTCGCTTCCTGGCGTTCAACGCCCTGGGCGCCGCCGCCTGGGTGAGCGCCATGGCCATGGGCGGCTATCTCTTCGGCGCCTTCTTCGCCTCGGTCGGCGGCCCTATCGGCCTTGTGGCGCTTGCCCTGGCCCTCGGCGTGGCCGCCGCGACGGTGATCTACCTCCACCGACAAGGCGCGACGCTGCAGGCCAAGGCGGACGCGCTGTTGTTGGGCGAGGAGGGCGACTAGAGTCATACCCGCCGCCGCGGTCGCTCGCCGCCGCCCGTGGCGCCTTGGCGGCGCCTCAGACGCGCCAGAACGGTTCGGCGTCGCGCAACGATTTGGAAGCGGCGGCCGCCGCCTTGATCAAGGCGCGCTCGCCATGCTCGCGCCGCCCGACGGCGCGGCCGGCGGCGTAGGCCAATTGGGGGTCCGCGCCGGCGTCTTCCAGGGCTTTGCGGCGCGCCCCGGCGATATCGTTCAGCTCGCCCAGGGCGTCCTGCATCGTTTCGAGGCAAGCAAGGAAGGACCGCGCCCGCTTTCGCCCGCGACGGCCGAACACCGGCGCGAGGAATTCGGCGCCGTAGCGCAACTTCTTGGCCTTGATCCTCAACTTGTGACGATCCTCCGCATCGAGGCTGCCCAGGCCCCGCGCCCGCCTACGCACCGACTTGAAAAGTTGATCGAGGGCGGCGCCGGCATAGGATTCAATTGTCTGTTCCCGCATCGCCGAGGCGACCGGGTCGGCGTTACGGGTCCATTCGCCGGCCTCGATCCAGCCGGAAGCCTCGAGCAGGAGATCGCAAGCGCGCCGCGAGTCGATCGCGTCCATCGCCCGGTCGTAGGCGCGCGACTGGACTTCGATCAGGCGGGCGCCCAAGGCGGCGAAACCGGCGTCGCCCTCCGCTCGCTCCGCGGCCGTTTCGAACGTGGACTTTATGAAGACGTCCTCGTCCCTGGCCCCATCGAGTTCCCCGGCCAGCCACTTGGTGTCGGCCTTCACCAAGTCCAAACCCGGCCCAGCGAGTATCGGCCCGAAGGCGGCCAACGCCGCTCTAAGACGCCTCAAGCCGACGCGCATCTGATGCAGCGCCTCGGGACGCCGCGCCTGGCGCAGAACCTCGGCGTTGGCGAGCGTTTGAGCGAGGCAAGCGCGCGCGATGCGCCGGAAGGTCTCGGCGACGCTCATCTCGGCGGAGACCTCGGGACTGTTCGCCCCAACCGCCCCGGGGGCTTCGGCCCGCGCTAAACGGAAGCCACGCTCCGCCTTGCTGTCGAAAGAGAGGCGGACGGGAACCGCCGCGCTCACCTCGCGGGCGAGGTCGAACAGGGCGCCGGGTGTTCCGGACTTCAGTTCCAGCTCCAGTTCGCAGATCCGCGCCCGGCGGTCTTTGGCGCGGACTTCGCCTTGATCCAGACTGAGTTCGACAATGTCGGCCCCGCCGCGCCAAAGCCAGCTCGTCCGGCGCACGGTCGTAGTGAAAACCGGGTGCAGAGCCGCTACGCCGCCGTCAAACAGTCCGGCGACGGGGGTCGCCGCCAACGCCGGCAGATCAGGGCGAGCCGATGAGACCGCGCGTTCCCACTCGCCGCGCGCCAAGCCGGCGGGCGGTCCGCACTGCTTGATGGTTTGTACAAAGACGGCGCCGACCTTGCGCACCCGCAGGCTGAACCCGGCGGTGCGAAGATCGCCTCGCGAGGTGTCGAAATAGACCGAGCGCAGCCGCTCCTCCCATCTGGGTCCGGCGAGGAGCGGGTGGGCGCGCAGCCGGGAGAGCACGGCCGGATCTACCAGGAATTTCAGCTCTATCTCGACGGGATCGCTGTCAGCCATGGCTCAAGTCCCGAACGCGCTCGGCCGCCTCTTGCTCCACGGCCGCGCCGCCGCTTTTATCGTTCGGCGTCGGGTCCAAGGCCGCTATACTGACCGCATTCAGCATCGGGGTAAACGCGTATCATGACAGCGGAAATCGGCCAGTTCGCGCTTGTTCTGGCCCTCATGCTGGCCGTGGCGCAATCCCTGGCCCCGCTTTGGGGGGCGTGGCGGGTCGACCCTGTGCTCATGGCCATCGGACGCAACGCCGCGCTGCTGCAGGCCGCCTTCGTGGCCATCGCCTTTCTGAGCCTCGTGGCAGGCTATGTGGGCAATGACTTTTCCATCGCCCTCGTGGCGGCGCACAGCAACAGCGCCCAGCCCCTCATCTACCGGTTCGGGGCCACCTGGGGCAGCCACGAAGGCTCGATGCTGCTGTGGGTGCTGATCCTGGCCCTCTATGGCGCCGCGGTGGCGCTGTTCGGCCGGTCGCTGAGCGAGACTTTGCAGGCCCGCGTGCTGGCCATTCAGGGGATGATCGGCGCGGCCTTTCTGGGCTTTCTCATTTTCACCTCCAACCCGTTCACGCGCCTTTTTCCCACGCCGCTGGACGGGGCGGAGCTCAATCCGGTGCTGCAGGACCCCGGCCTCGTCTTCCACCCGCCCATTCTCTATCTGGGCTATGTCGGCTTCTCGATCGCCTTTTCCTTCGCCATCGCCGCGCTCATCGAAGGGCGGGTGGACGCCGCATGGGCCCGCTGGGTGCGTCCCTGGGTGTTGGCTTCGTGGACCTTCCTCACCGTGGGGATCGCGGCGGGCAGTCTGTGGGCCTACTACTCACTGGGCTGGGGCGGCTGGTGGTTCTGGGACCCGGTGGAAAACGCCTCGTTCATGCCCTGGCTCCTGGGGACGGCGCTGCTGCACTCTTCCCTTGTCCTGGAGCGGCGCGGGGCGCTGATCAGCTGGACCATCCTTTTGGCCATTCTCACCTTCTCCCTGAGCCTGGTGGGCACCTTCCTGGTGCGATCGGGCGTCCTGACCAGCGTCCACGCCTTCGCCCTGGATCCGCGGCGCGGGGTCTACATCCTGGCCATCATCGCCGTCCTGACCGGCTCGGCGCTGACCCTCTTCGCCGCCCGGGCGGGGGCCATGCGCACCGGCGCCCTCTTCACCCCCCTCTCGCGCGAAGGCGGCATTACGCTCAACAATCTCTTTCTGCTGGCCGCCACGTCCACGGTGTTCCTGGGGACCTTCTATCCGGTGTTCGTCGCCGTGCTGCATGGAGAGGCCATCTCGGTCGGGCCGCCCTATTACAATCGCACCTTCACGCCGCTGTTCATCCCGCTGCTGCTGCTGGCGGGCGTCGGACCGATGCTCAACTGGAAGCGCGACGAGGCGCGCGCCCTGCTTAGGCGATTGCTGTGGCCAGGGGCGCTCGCCGGCGCCTTGCTGGTCGTGGCGGCGGCGCTGGTCGGCGTCGGCCAGCTGCTGGCCGCGCTGGGGCTGGCGCTCGGCGTCTGGCTGATCGGCGCCGCGGCCGCCGTCCTGGCGCGCCGCTGGCGGATCGGCCACGAGCCCGGCGCCGAAGTGGCGCGCCTGGCGCGGATGACGCCGCTGGCCGTCTGGGGCCTCGCCCTGGCGCACGCGGGTCTGGGCGTCACCACCCTGGGGATCACCGCCACGACGGCCTGGCAAACCAACAAGGTGCTGACCATGGCGCCGGGCGATCAGGCCCGCCTGGCCGGCAAGACGGTCACCTTGGAGCAGGTCCAGGTCGTGCGCGGCCCCAACTATGAGGCCAACCAGGCGCGCTTCGAGGTTTCCGGCCCCGGCGGCGCGCGCACCCTGATTTCGCAGCGGCGCTTCTATCCGGTGAGCGGGACCTACACCACCCAGGCGGCGATCGGCCTTGGCCTGACGGGCGACACCTACATCTCCATCGGCGATCAGAACGCCGCCGGCGGACTGGTCGTTAGGCTATGGAACCATCCCCTGGTCGGTTGGATCTGGGGCGGCGCCCTCTTCATGGCGCTGGGCGGCGCGCTATCCCTGGCCGACCGGGGCCTGCGTCGCGCGGCGGCGCGGCGCGGGCCGATCGCCGTTGCCCAGCCGGCGCCGGCCGCGGCATGAGGGGAACTCTTTATCTCCTGCCGGTCCTCCTCTTCGGGCTGCTCATCGCCGCCTTCGTGGCCGGATTGGGCCGCGATCCCAGCCAACTCCCGTCGGCGCTGATTGGCAAGCCGCTGCCCACGTTCACCCTGCCCCCCGTCCGGGCCGGCGACGTAGGGCTCAAATCGTCGGATCTGCGCGGCCAGCCACGCCTCCTCAATGTCTTCGCCTCGTGGTGCGTGTCGTGCCGGATCGAGCATCCGCTGCTCTTGGCCCTGAAAGCGCAAGGCACGCCCATCGCGGGGCTCGACTGGAAGGACGAGGCGGCCGACGGCGCCAAGTACCTGGCCGGCAATGGCGATCCCTATGACCTGGTCGGAAACGATCGGTCCGGACGGGCGGGCATCGACCTTGGCGTCGCCGGCGTCCCCGAAACCTTCGTCATCGATGGTCGGGGCGCGGTGCGCTACAAAGTGATCGGCCCGATCTCTGCCCAGGACTGGGAGCGGACGATCAAGCCGCTGATGGAGCGGCTGAGGGCGGTGGGATGAACCGCCTGCCTCTTTTGGCACGCTGGGGACTGATCGCCGCCGGAAGCCCCCTCCGTCACGCAGGGCCGCGGGCAAGAGGTGTACATTGTCTCGTTCTGGCCCTCGGCACGCTGCTGCTGGCGAGCCAGGCCAGGGCGGTTCTCCCCGACGAACAGCTGGCCGATCCCGCTCTGGAAGCGCGCGCGCGGGCCATCGGGGGAGAGCTGCGCTGCGTCGTCTGCCAGAATCAGACGATCGACGATTCGGACGCCGAGCTGGCGCGGGATCTGCGGATCATCCTGCGCGAGCGGCTGACGGCGGGCGACAGCGATAAGCAGGCCATCGCCTTCATCGTCGCGCGCTACGGCAGCTTCGTGCTCCTGAAGCCGCCGTTCGACGCTCAGACGCTACTCCTGTGGCTGGGGCCGCTGCTGGTGCTGGGGGCGGGGGGCACCGGGGTGACGCTCTATCTGCGCCGGCGCATGGACGCCGCCGGCGCCGCGCCGGCCGCGCTCACCGACGCCGAGCGGGCCAAGCTCGACGAGCTTCTGGGAGGGGACGCGCCGCCTTGATGCTGTGGATCCTCCTCACCGCGATGACGGTGGTCGCCGCGGTGGGGCTGACCATTCCCCTGGTGCGCCGCCATGACGCGCGGCGCTCGGGCCCGCGAAACATCGAGGTGCTCGCCGATCAGTTGCGCGACATCGACATCCAGGCGGCGGACGGGACCCTTCCGGTCGCCGAGGCCGAAGGGCTGAAGACCGAGGTCGCCCGGCGCATCCTGGCCGAAGGGCCCGGCGCCGCCACGCCCGCCCGGCCGCTGGGCGAGCGCGCGCTGCTGACGCTGGGCCTGGGCCTGGTGGTGGTGCTCGCCGTGGCGGCGACGGTCCTCTATTCGAAGATCGGCCGGCCCGACCTCGCCACCACCTCTGCGCCACGGAGTGCGACCGTCGAGCCCACCGACGCGGCGCATCCGGGGGGCGGGGATATCGCCGTAATGATCCGCCAGCTCGAGGCGAAGATGAAGCAATCGCCGGGCGACCCGGAGGGCTGGCGAATGCTCGGCTGGTCGTACATGCGGACCGGCCGCTACGGCGAGGCCGCCAATGCCTATGGCAAGGCCGCCGCGCTCGCGCCGACCAACGCCGAGTTCCTTTCAGCCCAAGGCGAGGCCCTGACCCAGGCCGCCGGCGGCGAGGTGACGCCGGCGGCGCGGACCGCGTTCCGCAGCGCCATCGTCCGCGAACCCGGCGATCCGCGCGCGCGCTTCTTTCTGGCCGTGGCCAAGGACCAGGGCGGCGATCACGCTGGGGCCATGGCCGACTGGATCGCCCTATTAAAGAGCGCCCCGGCGGGCGCGCCGTGGATCGCCGACGTTCGCGCCTCCGTCGAGCGGATCGCTAGACAGCATGGCGAGGACGTCGCCGGAAAGCTGCCGCCCGCTCCGGCGGCCACGGCCGCCGCCGACGCCGCCCCGCCGGGACCGAACGCCGACCAGGTCGCCGCCGCCCAGCAGATGGCCCCCGGCGATCAGCAGGCGATGATCGCCGGCATGGTCGATCGACTTGCGGCGCGTCTGAAGGCCAATCCGAAGGATCCGGACGGCTGGGTCCGCCTGATGCGGGCGCGCATGGTGCTTGGCGAGACGGGCGCCGCGGCCGGCGCCTTGCACGACGCCCTGGCCGCCTACGCGGATTCCCCGCCCCAACAGGTCGCCTTCCACGCCGCGGCGCGCGAGCTGCGCATTCCGGGCGTGTGACGGCTGATGCTCATGGCGCTCCCGCCTCGCCGAGGCGAAGCTCCCTCACCCGCCTCTCTAGCAATCTCTTTTCACAGCCCCGCTTGGAACGCACGCCAATACAGGCCGGTTACGAGAGCGGGACGGGTGGAGTGATCGCCGATGCTCGACCGGCGCCAAGTTCTCATTGCCGAAGACGAAGCGTTGGTCGCCCTCGACCTCGCCCACGCCGTCGAGGCGGCGCAAGGCGAGGTCGTGGGCCCCTTCGCCACCGTCAAAGATGGTCTGGTCTATCTGGCTCGAAATGACGTGCATGCCGCCATCCTGGATGTCCACCTGGCCGATCGGGATGTCGAGCCCCTCGCGCTGGCGTTGCTGGACAAGGGCAAGGCTGTGGTTTTCCACACTGCATCGAGCGTCCCTGCGGCCGTGATCGATCGTCATGGTGCGCAGCCGGTTTGCCGAAAGCCGATGGCGCCCGATCGCGTCGTGTGGCATCTGGTAAAGGCGCTGACGGGACTGGTCTAAGCCGCCGCGCCGAAAGGCGGCTCATGGAATCCCTTAGCGACGCGCGGTTCGTCTGCTAGTGAGTCATGAGCTCGGTGACGCAAATTGGGTGATCGAGGCATGGTCGGGAAGGATAGCGGGACCCAGGAGCGGGTAGAGAAGTTGCTCGAAACGCCGAACTTGGCCGGCGCGCTCGAAAGCGACCGTTTCAAGCAGTTTCTCGACCACATTCCCATCGCCATAGCCGTTTCGGAATTGCGTCCGTCAGAACGCATTGTGTACCTGAACATCGAATTTGAGCGGTTGTCTGGGCAGAGCGCCGCGGAGATCGAAGGGAAACCTTGGAAGTTCCTCGCCGGCCAAGCGGCGGTGGCGGATGACGAGCGCTCGTTGAGCGCGGCGATCGCTGACGAGCAGGACTATATTGGCGTCTTTTCCATTCGACGCGGCGGCGACGCCGTCAACGTGGACGCTTGGTCGAACATCATCGAGGATGATGACGGAACCCCCGTGTTCCGCCTGCTTGCCCTGGCCGACGCCGACCGGCGCGGCAGCGTCGATCCCCGGGAACTGGAGCGGCGAATCCAGGAGAAGGACACGCTTTTGCGCGAACTGCAGCATCGCGTGAGAAACAACCTTCAGATGATCACCGCTCTCATCCGCCTGGAAGCTCGCAACATGCCCGACGACGCGACCGTTCTCGGCTTCGATCGCCTGGCCGGACGGGTCGAAGCGCTCGCTCTGCTGTATCGCGCGCTTTCGGCCGAGGGAGCCAATGAGAGCATCGACCTGGGCGTTTATCTGAGCGAGGTGGCGTCGGCGGTGATGCACGCCCACGCGCTCGAAGGCATCCACCTCGATCTCCAGGTCGATACCTGGCCGGTGTCGATCAACGTCGCGATGCCGGCGGGGCTTGTCGTCAACGAGCTGCTCACCAACTCGCTGAAACACGCGTTCGCGGGGCGAGAGGGCGGCACGATTGCGCTCCACAGCCTCGTCGATGAGCGTGGTTGCGAGGTTGTCGTGGCCGACGATGGAGTCGGCCTTGGTCCGGGCGTCGAATGGCCGACGGCCGGCAAGCTGGGGGCGATGATCGTCCGGTCGCTTCGCGAGAACGCGAAGGCGCAGGTCGAGGTGGAATCGAAGCCTGGCAAGGGCATGCGGGTGACGATCCGGTTTGCGCGGGCCGACGCGGTCGCTGCAGCCCCAACGTGACGACCGGTATCGTCGCCGTTCTTTGCCCCTCGCGGTATGTTGAAGGCGTGGCAAGAGCGATCCACCGCACGCCAACCCTCAACAGCCGTTGTGGGAGTGGATACTCTCGATCAGGAACTGGTCGCCGACCCGTGTGGTGGTGACGTCGGCGCCGCCATCGCAGAGATGACCGCCGGAGGCGACGAACTGATAGCGGACGACGACCGCGCGATCGTTGGCTTGATAGGCGGCCGTCAGGCGGATTGGGCCGGGCAACGACGCATAGAAATTGGTCAGCGCCTCCGCTGAGAGGGGCCCTTGAGCGCGCTTCTCCGGGACGACGAGACGGGAGGCCTGGTCGCCATCGCCGTTCGTGAGGGCGTCATAGAAGGCGCGGACCACGGAAACCGCTGGCCGCGTGGGCGCACTTTCAGAAGGCGCCGTCGACGGCCTGTAGAGAATCTCGACCCCCTCGCCACCGGTCGTCCGCGCGTCGATCAAACTGATGTTTGTGAGCCCGCTACGCCAATCGCATTTTCCCTCGCCGAGATCGCAGCCGAGCGGTTTGCCATACTTCGAGGTCAATTGCGCTTCGATATCCCGGATTTCGATCTTCGCGCCGGCCGGGTCGGGATGGATATATAGTTCCACGCCTTCAAGCCCATTGGTCGAGAAAGCGAAAAAGGCGGTGGCGTCATGGCCCCCGGCGCGCAGGTTTGGAACACGCAACACCGTGTCCGCGCCTCGCAGGGTCTGTTGGCCCTGTGCGGCCTGTGGGAGCACGGTTTGGAGCTGAGCGGGTGTCATGCCCAGATTGGCCCCGTTCCAGAGTTCCTGCGCCTCGGCAAACGGCGCGGAGCAAAGCCCCAGCGCGGCCGCCACCGTCCCCATGAGCCTCGCACCCAAGCCCGACATTGCAGCCTCCTGTTTGCAGCCACGATCCGGCCAAGGAAACGGGGGCGACGGGTGGGCGGTTCCGCGCTCGCTGCCTAAGGGAGCCGCAAGCGGCCGCCTCGAAGTGAGTTGCGGAGTGAAGGCAGACATTGCCGTGACCAAGCGAGACTGATCGGCGGTCGGCGCCGGCGCTTTTGATCGCCAGCGCCACTAACAGCGCGCCTCAGGCTATCGCATGCGTCAGGGCCTCGATTTCCTCGCGATCAGCGCTGATCTGATCGTACGCATCATCGACAATCTCTGCTACCTCAGCGCTGAGGTAGTCGTCAGCCATGACCTCGTCGAACCTGCGCATGAGAAACGCCTCGCCCCGCTCCACTTCTTCGATCACAGCCTTGTCGCTATGGCCGGTGACCTTTTCCTTCAGGTCCAGGAACGCACGGTGGGCCTTGGCCAGCACGGAACCCTCCTCATAGGGCTCGGACCCGTACCGTCGCACCTGCGCCTGGAGTTTGGCCGTAAGCTGCTGGCGGCGCTCCGCGAGAGCCTCGAAAAGGATGCGCAAGGATTCGTTCGCGGTCGATTCGGCGGCCTTTCGGTAGCCGTCTACGCTGTCCAGGGTCCTCTCGATCAATCCGTTCAGGACCTCAGCATTGTGCTCGCCGTCGGCGGCCATGGCGCTCCTCCTTGCGGGTAAACCGCGTCAACGCCGCGACCCACGCCCCGTTCCGCTACGGCCCCGGGTAATGGCCGATGAAAGGGGGACGGGCTGGTGGAGCCGAGGGGAATCGAACCCCTGACCTCCTCATTGCGAACGAGGCGCTCTACCATCTGAGCTACGGCCCCATACCCTCGGGCGGGGGAGCGCGGCAGATAAGGGGCGGGCGATAGGGGTGTCAAGAATGCCGCGCCTTGCCAGGGCCGGGGCGCGCCGATACGAAGCGGCGTGGACGCTCTTCTCAACTTCGCCGAGTTCATCATCCAGGCCCTGCTCAGCCTGATCGTGTGGATCGTGATCGCCTATGCGATCATGAGTTGGCTGATCGGCTTTCAGGTGGTGAACACGCGCAACCCGTTCGTCTTTCGTCTGGTGCGCGCCCTCGAAGCCGTGGTGAATCCGCTACTGTCGCCGTTTCGGCGCATTTTGCCCTCCATGGCGGGGCTCGATTTCTCGCCGGTCCTCCTCTTGATCGTGGTCATCGGCGTGCAGCGCTATCTCGTGCCGCCGCTGTTCGGCTGGCTGCACACCCTGACGGGCGGCGGGGTCCCGGCCTAGAGTTCCGACGGCTGGGATGAATCGCGCCCCCGGCTGAAGCGGACAAATCGCCCGCCGCCGCCTTTGTTCCACGAACGTCACTCCGCGCCCCTACACGCTCAGCTTCCAGCCCACCTCTTCGGCGAAGCGCTGGAAAAAGTCCGGAGCGTAGGCCTCATCGGGGTGGGCGCGGACGAGCGTGTCGAGATGGCGGGCGTCGTCGCCCACCAGGATTCGCCACGCGTCGGCCTTGACGCCGTCGAGGATGATGGTCGCGGCCTGGGCGGCCGTGGTGGGGGCGTCGTCGCGGAAGCGGCGGGCCTGTTCGGCGGCGAAGGCGCGAATGTCGTCGTTGGAGAGCCCCGCCGGGTCGGCGCCGTAGGCGGCCATCCTGCGACGCCCGGCGGCGAGCTGGGCGGGCGTAAGCGCCTCGGAATCATCGCCACTGAGGATCTTGCGCGAATTGGCGACGATCTCGGTGCCGATGTGGCCGGGCATGACCACCGAGCAGCGGATATGCGGCGCATTGACCGCCAGGTCGGTGATCAGGGCTTCGGTGAAACCCTTCACGGCGAACTTCGCGGCGCAGTAGGCGGTGTGCGGGATGCCCGGCCCTATTGAGGCCCAAAAGCCGTTGACGCTGCTGGTGTTGACGATGTGGCCTTCGCTGGCCGCCATCATCAGGGGGAGGAAAGCGCGGGTGCAGAAATAGACCCCGCCCCAGCAGACGTTGAAGGTCTTTTCCCATTCGGCGCGCTCGCCCGCCACCAGACTGCCGCCGCCGCCGATGCCGGCGTTGTTGAACAGCAGGTGGATCCTGTCGGTGTCGAGAGCCTTGGCCGCCTCGTCTCGGAAGCGCAGCACCGCCGCTTCGTCGGAAACATCGGCGATATGGGTCGTGACGCGGGTTCCCTGCGGCGCGTCCGCCTCGCAGAGCGTCCGGGTCTGGGACATGTTCGTCGCCGAGACATCGCACATGGCGACGTTGCAGCCCTCGGCCGCCAGCTGGCGCGCCAGTTCGCGGCCCATGCCCGTGCCGCCGCCGGTGATCACCGCGATCTTGCCCGCGAAGTCCTTCATGCGCCTCTCCGTCTTTCGTCGGCGCCCGGCGGCGCGTCGCTTCCTTTACACGATCGCCCGGCCCGCCCAGCCCTCATTTGCCTCTCGTGGCCACCCGCGCTATCGCCCCGATCATGTCCTCTCATTCTCCGGCGGCCGAGGCGGCGCGCCGACGCACCTTCGCGATCATCAGCCATCCCGACGCCGGTAAGACCACCCTGACCGAGAACCTCCTGCTGGCCGCCGGGGCGATCCGGGCGGCCGGCGCGGTCAGGGCGCGCGGCGAGCAGAGGCGCACGCGCTCGGACTGGATGAAGATCGAGCGGGAGCGGGGAATCTCGGTCTCGGCCAGCGCCATGACCTTCGACCACGCCGGCCTGATGTTCAATCTCCTGGACACGCCCGGCCACGAAGACTTTTCCGAAGACACCTATCGCACCCTCACCGCCGCCGACGCCGCGGTCATGGTGCTGGACGCGGCCAAGGGGATCGAACCGCAGACCCTCAAGCTCTTCGAGGTGTGCCGTCTGCGCGACATCCCGATCATTACCTTCATCAACAAGATGGACCGCGAGGCGCAGGACCCGTTCGCCCTTCTGGACGAGATCGCCTCGAAACTGGCCCTCGATCCGGCGCCGCTCTATTGGCCGGCCGGCTCGGGAGGCCGATTCAAAGGCGTCATCGACCTGCGCCACGACCGCTTCCTGCCTTTCCAGCGCCACGGCGGCGTCCATCCCGCGCCGATCGCCATGGGCGCCAATGGGCTGGGCGCCCATCTGGACCCGGACGAGCGGGAGGAGGCCCAAGAAGAGGCGATGCTGGTCAGGGAGGCCTCGAAGCCGTTCGATCCGCAAAGCTTTCTCGAAGGCCACATGACGCCGATCCTGTTCGGCTCGGCCCTGCGCCATTTCGGCGTCGAGCAGCTGCTCGAAGCCCTTGGCGCCTATGCTCCGGCCCCGGCGCTGGTGGGGGCCAGACGGGCCGGCGAGGAAACCCATGTCGCGCCGGGCGATGACGAGGTCTCCGGCTTCGTCTTCAAGATTCAGGCCAACATGGATCCCAACCACCGCGACCGCGTGGCCTTCGTGCGCCTGACCTCGGGGCGTTTCACGCGGGGCATGAAGCTGAAGGTGGAGAACACCGGCCGTCAGATGAGCGTCAATGCGCCAATCCTGTTCTTCGCCTCCGACCGGGAGCTAGCCGAGGAAGCGTTCGCCGGCGACGTGATCGGCATCCCGAATCACGGGGTCCTGCGGGTGGGCGACAGCCTCTCCCAATCAGGCGCCTTGCGTTTCGCGGGCCTGCCGAATTTCGCCCCCGAGATCCTTCGCCGGGTGCGGGTCACCGATCCGCTGAAGGCCAAGCATTTGAAGAAGGCGCTGGAGGGTCTCGCCGAGGAAGGGGTCACCCAGCTCTTTCGACCGCTCGTCGGCGCGGACTTCGTGGTGGGCGCGGTCGGCCAGCTGCAGTTCGAGGTCATGGCCGACCGCCTGGGCGGCGAATACGCCCTCGACGTGGTCTTCGAGCCGGCGCCCTGGGCCGAAGCGCGCTGGCTCGGCGGCGCCAAGGCCGATCTGGACGATTTCATCGGCAAACACCGCACCGCCATGGCCCGCGACATCGACGGCCACGCCGTGTTCCTGGCCAAGTCGGCCTGGGAGATCGGCTATCTCGCCGAGCGCTTCCCCACGGTCGGCTTTGCCCTCACCCGTGAACGCGGATAAGGTTAGGTGAGCGAACACGCCGTCTATGGCTTCCCGCCGCCCGCCCTGGCGGCGGCGCCGGCCGAGGCGGCGCAGATCTCGCCGCTGGTTCCCGGGGCGGCCGATCTGGAGAACCTCGGCGAAGGCGCCCTCGCCGACATCGTCATCGCCGCGCCGCCCGGCACGCTGGAGCGGCGCTTTGTCCTGGCCCACGCCTTGCGGGCTCTGCGGCCCGGCGGCGAACTGACCGCGTTGGCCGCCAAGGACAAGGGCGGCGGGCGCCTTCGCAAGGAGTTGGAAGGCTTCGGCTGCGCGGTGAACGAGACGGCGCGCCGTCACCAGCGCATTTGCCACACGCGTCGACCGACCGCGGCCGCCGGCCTTGGCGAGGCGATTGCGCGCGGCGCGCTGCAATGGGCGCCGGGCCTCCAACTCTGGTCGCAGCCCGGCGTGTTCAGCTGGGACCGCGTCGATCCCGGCAGCGCCCTGCTGCTGGAGACGGCGAGCGAATTCGCCGGGGCGGGCGCGGATCTCGGCTGCGGGGTCGGCCTGCTCGGCAAGGCGGTTCTCGGCTCGCCGGCGGTGAGCGCGCTGAGCCTCCTGGACATCGACGCCAGAGCCCTGGCCGCCGCGCGTCGCAACATCGGCGATGACCGCGCCGTCTTTCTTCACCTCGATGCGCGCCGGGCGGCCGGCGCCATCGCGGGCCTGGACTTCGTGATCACCAACCCTCCTTTTCATGACGGCGGCCGGGAGGATCGAAGCCTGGGCCAGGCGTTCATCGCCGCGGCGGCCCGCATGTTGAAATCGGGCGGGGTCTGCCGGCTGGTGGCCAATGTCGCCCTGCCCTACGAGCAGCCGCTCATCGCCCACTTCGCCGAGGTTTCACTGATCGCTCAGGCGCGCGGCTACAAGGTCTATGAGGCGCGCAAGTGAGCCGCCCGCCCGCCGCGCGGCTGGACAGGCTGCTGGCCAACCTGGGCTATGGTTCACGCCGCGAGGTCCAGCGTCTTATCGCGGCGGGCGAGGTGGTTCTCGACGGCGAACCGCTGCACGACCCCGGAGCGCGCCTGCCGGTGACGGCCGACCTCGCCGAACGCATGCGAATAGGCGGCGGGCTGCTGGATCCCCCCGCCCCGCTGACCTTGATCCTGCACAAACCTCTTGGCGTGGTCTGTTCGCACCGGGAGCCGGGGCGCAGCGTCTATGAGCTCTTGCCGCCACGCTGGCGGCGGCGCGACCCGGCGCTCTCGAGCATCGGCCGACTCGACCTGGACACCTCCGGCCTGCTGCTCATCACCGACGACGGCCCCTTTCTCCACAAGGTCATCGCGCCAAAAAGCCATGTGGCCAAACGCTATCACGTCACCCTCGCTCGGCCGCTCCAAGGCCATGAGGGCGGCCTCTTCGCGGCCGGGACCCTCATTCTGGAAGGCGATGCCGACGCCCTGGCGCCGGCCATCCTGGATCCCCTGTCGCCCACCACATGCCACCTCACCGTCACCGAGGGCCGCTACCATCAGGTGCGCCGCATGTTCGCCGCCGCCGGCAATCACGTCACCCACCTGCGCCGCGACCGGATCGGCGGTCTCGACCTGCCGGGCGATTTGCCGCCGGGAGCGTTCCGCATTCTGAGCCCGGCGGCGCGGGCGGCGGTGTTCGCGGCTGGCTGACGGCGCCTACCGCCCCCGCCACCAGACCAGCGCGCGGCGCTCCAGCGCCTGGAAGACGACATGCAAGGCGGCGGCCATCAGGGCCAGGGCGAGGATGGCGGCGAACATGTTCGCGGTCTGCAGGCGCCGGCCCGCCTCGAGAATGCGCCAGGCGAGGCCCTGGGCGCCGCCGGAGCCGGCGACGAATTCCGCCACCACCGCGCCGACGATAGCCAGGCCCGCCGCCACCTTGTGGCCCTCGATCAGAAACGGAACCGCCGAGGGCAGACGCAGCCGGATGAGCCGCTGGAAGGGCGTCGCGCCATAGAGATCGAACAGCCGGTCAAGATCGGGGTCGGCGGCGCCGAGCCCTCGGACGGCGCCCGAGAAGATCGGGAAGAAGGCGACGATGGCCGCCAGGGCGACGATGGCGCGGCCCGGGTGATCGATGCCGGCCCAGATGACAATGAGCGGTGCGATCGCCACTACCGGGGTGACTTGCAGAGCGACAGCCAGCGGGCGGACCGTTTGATCCACGGTTCGACTGAGCGATACCGCCAGGGCCAGGGCGCAGGCGAAGAGGCTGGCGGCGAGGAGCGCCTCCAGCGCCATGACCAGGGTCCGCCAGGCCGCGACGGCCAGCGTCGGCGCATTGTGGATCAAGGCGGCCCCCACCGCCGAGGGCGCCGGGAGCAGGTAGGGCGGAACATCGAAGCCGCGGCACGCCGCTTCCCATCCGACGATGAGAAGGAGCGCCAGGCAAAGCGGCGCGACGATCGAGCCCAGCCGCCTCACGCCGCCGCCCCCATGGCCCGCGCCAGGAGCTCGGAGACCCTTTCGGCCGCCGACCGGAAGAGTTCGGAGGTTCGAAAGCCGTGCGGCCTGGGGGTAGGCGCGGCAACGCGCGCCTCGCCGGCCACCCGGCCGGGGCCCGGCGTCATCACCACGACGCGCCCGGCCATATAGACGGCCTCCTCGACATTGTGGGTGACAAAGACGATGGCCGGCCTTTCCTCGGCCCAGATGGCCAGCACGTCGTCGGCCAGAGCCCGACGGGTGATTTCGTCCAGGGCGGCGAAGGGTTCGTCCAGCAAGAGGAGCTTGGGATGGGTGACGAGCGCCCTCGCCAGGGACGCGCGCATGGCCATGCCGCCGGATAGCTGGGCCGGACGGGCGCTCTGCGCGCCCCGAAGGCCGACGCGCCACAAGGCTTCGAGCGCGCGCTGCTTGGCCTGGCCGGGCGCGAGGCCGCCCAGCGTCAGGGGCAGGGCGACGTTCGCCTGCGCGCTGAGCCAGGGCGCGAGCGTCGCGGCCTGGAAAACCAAGGAGGTCTCTCCCCGCGCCGTGGCCCGAGTGACTCTGCCGCGACTGGGCGCCTCGAGGCCCGCGAGCAGGCGAAGCGCCGTGGATTTGCCGCACCCCGAGGGACCGACCAGGGCGACGATCTCGCCCGCCGCCAGGGTCAGGTCGAAAGGCCCCAGCGCTGGCCCGCGCCCAGGATAGCTCACTTCCGCCGCGTCGAGCGTGGCTATGGGGATGGCAGGCAAAGAGGGCAAGGCGCGCGGCGCCTACCTTGTCGCCGGCTCGACGAACCGCAAGGTATAGGCGCGGCGGTAGTCGACGGTCTTGGGATAGACGCCCTGGGCCGAAGCCACTTTGAAGAACGCCGCCCAGCGAGCGTCGGTCATGACCCCGACGCCGCCGCCCTTTGCCTCGCCGGCGTCGACGATGCCGAAGTCGCGCATCTTCGCCCGCGCCTGGGCCAGCACATCCTCGGTCATTTCCGGGTTGTCCTTCAGGATCAGGCCGTCGCCGGGCCCCGGGTCGCCGCGCAGATACGCTCGCCAGCCCGCCGCGCTGGCCTCGACGAAGGCCCGGACGGCGGCGGGGTTGGAGGCGATCAGGGCGTCGGGGGCCAGCACCATGGCGGCGTAGCCGGGGTAGCCTTCATCGGCCAGAAGGAACACCAGCGGCTTGATATGGGCTTGCTTCGCGAGGGTGTACGGCTCGGAGGTCAGATAGCCCTCCTGGACGATCCGCTTGTCGGCAAGAAAGGGCGCGTTGTTGAAATTGTATTTGCGCACCTGATCGTCGGTGAAGCCATATTTGGCCTTGAGCCATATCCAGAACGCCGAGATCGAGGCGTCCGACAAAAGGATCGGGTGACCCTTCATGTCGGCGAGGGTGCGGATGCCGGCGTCCGGGTGGGCGATCAGAACCTGCGGATCCTTCTGCATGAAGGCGGCGACCGCCCTGACCGGCACATGTTCGGAGGCTAGGTTCATGACGATGAAGCTGTTGGAGCCGACGCCCATCTCTACCGCTCCGGAGGCCACCAGAAGAGGCACGTTCACGCCTGGGCCGCCGGGCACGATGGTCACCGCCAGGCCGCGTTTGGCGAACTCCCCGGTGGCCAGGGCCTCATAGAAGCCGCCCTGCTCGGCTTCGGCGCGCCAGTCGGTGGCGAAGCGGATGGGCGTGGCGCCGGGCGCCGCCGACGATTTCGCCGGGCGCTTGGCGCAGCCAACAGCCAGGGCGGCCAAGGCCAGCACGCCTAATGTCGAAATCTTCATAGTCAGGCTCCCCCCGGGCGGCCGGACGTTAGGCTGGGCCGCGATTGAAGCCAAGGACCGCCGCGGCTCTTGCGCCGACGCCGGCGGCGGACCACCTGCGAGAGGCGCCTCCCAAGGCGCGTCGAGGTGTTCGAGGCGATACGATGAAGTGGTCGACCGCGATCTTTCTGGGCGGCGGCCTTGCCGTCATGTTCGGTTTCATGGCCTGGGCGTTCTACAGCACCAGGTCGATCAGCTTTGGGCCAGGCATGGGCGCGATCACGGTGATGATCGTGGCGGGGGTTGTCGGCACGGGCCTGCTCACCGGCGTTCTCATGTGGCTGGCCTTCTATTCGTCCCGCAAGGGCTACGATGAGAGCCCCAAGTTCGGGGCAAAACCCGAAGATGGCTGCAAGGAGTGAGGCCCCGATCAGTCCCGCGCGGAGGTCCCCCGTCGCGCCATTTCTTCGCGGCGTTCTTCGAGAGTGAGCCAGGCGTGTTCGGCCTCCAGGAGCTCGGCGCGAGCCGCCGATAGGGCTCGCGAGGCGCCCTCGAACGCGCCGCGATCGCGGGCGTAGAGGTCCGGATCGGTAAGGAGGCGTTCCAGGCCTTCGATCTGGACGGGAAGTTCGCCCAGCCGGCTCTCCAGCTCGGCGATCCGCCGCTCTTCCTTATAGGAGAGCTTGGCGGGCGGCGTGGCCGGCCGAGTCGGCCTGGCGCCCGTTGCTCGCGACGGCGATGCGGGCGGCGGGACGAGGAAGCCGGGGTTCTGGACCAGAAAATCGGACCAGCCTCCCGGCGTCTCGACGATCCGTCCGCGGCCGTCCAGGGCTATGGTCGAAGTCGCCAGCCGATCGATAAAATCGCGGTCGTGACTGACCAGGACCAGGGTCCCGGCGTAGTCGGCCAGCAGATCTTCGAGCAGATCGAGGGTTTCCATGTCCAGGTCGTTGGTCGGTTCGTCCAGGACCAGCACGTTCGACGCCCTGGCGAGCGCCCTGGCCAGCAGCAGGCGATTGCGCTCGCCGCCCGACAGGCTGGCGACGCTCTGGCGAAGCTGTTCGTCGCGGAACAGAAAGTCGCGCGCGTAGCCGGCCACGTGGCGCGGCTTTCCCTGAACCATGACCTGATCCCCGCCCAGCGGCGCGAGGGCCGCCGTCAAGGTCATGTTCTCGGAAAGATCGTCCCTGGCCTGGTCGACATAGGCGATCTGGAGGTTCGCGCCGAGGCGCACCTCGCCCCGATCAGGCTTGATTTCGCCGAGCAGGATCTTGACCAGAGTGGTCTTTCCCGCCCCGTTGGGCCCGACGACGGCCACCCGCTCGCCCTTGAGGATTCGCGTGGAAAACCCGTTGATGAGGGTGCGCCCGCCATAGGCCATGGCGAGATCCTTCGCCTCAATCACCCGGCGGCCCGACGGCGTCGCCACGCGCGCCGCGCCCAGGTTGATCTGACCGCGCGCCAGGCGCAGGCGCTCGGCCTTGTCACCGCGCAGGGCCAGCAAACGGCGCCGCCGGCCTTCGTTGCGGGCCCGGCGGGCGGTGACCCCGTGGGCCATCCAGTGCTGCTCGCGGGCGATGGCCTGATTGAGACGGCGCCCTTCCTCGACTTCGACGGCGGCCATGGCCTCGGCCCAGTCATCGAAGGCGGCGAAGGAAGCGTCCAGACGCCGCACGCGCCGGCTCTCGAGCCAGAAGCAGCGGGTGGTCGCGCGCTCGAGAAAAGCGCGATCGTGGCTGACGATCAGCGCGCAGGCGCGGCTTCGCGCCAAGCGCGTCTCAAGGAGCTCTATGGCCACGATATCCAGATGATTTGTGGGTTCATCGAGCAGGATGACATCCGGGTCTTCGGCAAAGGCGCGCGCTAGGGCCGCCCGGCGGATTTCGCCGCCCGAAAGACCGTCGGTCGCGCGGCTGGGATCCAGTCCAAACACCTCGAGCGCCGCTTGGCCCTCGTGAAGGCCGGCGCCGCCGGCGACGGCATAGTCGGCCAGGGTCGCGCCGGCTATGGAAGGCTCCTGGGCCACCAGGGCCACCTTCAGGCCGGGGGCCGCAAACCGCTCGCCGGAGTCGGGGCGGGCAAGCCCGGCCAGGATTCGCAATAGGGTCGACTTGCCCGCGCCGTTGCGGCCCACGAGGCAGGCGCGGCCCCGCGCATCGAGGCCAAGATCGACACCGTCGAACATCAGGCGCCGACCGTCGGCGAGGCGCACGTCGCGCAGGGCTAGAATCGGGGCGGCCATCTCGACTCTCTTGCAGTTCCGCGGCTATCGTCGCGGCCCGATGGGGTTTAGGACGGCCCCGACATGCCGACGAGACCCTTTTGGGAAACGAAATCCCTGGCCGAGATGTCCGCGCGCGAGTGGGAATCGCTTTGCGACGGCTGCGGCCTGTGTTGCCTGGTGCGCTTCGAGGATGAATACAACGGCGAGATCGTCCCCACCCGCGTCGCCTGCCGCCTGTTCGACGACCGCCTTTGCCGATGCAGCGACTATCGGGACCGCCGCGCACGGGTCCCCGACTGCATCAAGCTGACGCCGCACAATATCGCCGCTCTGCCATGGATGCCGGGGAGTTGCGCTTACCGTCGTCTCCATGAGGGCAAGAGCTTGCCGGCGTGGCACCCGCTGATCACCGGCGACAGCGAAAGCGTCCACGCCGCCAAAGTCTCGGTGCGCGGCCAGACGATCAGCGAAGCAACGCTTGATGATCCCGACGACGCGCTGGCCTTCATGGCGCCCGATCTGCTGCGCGACCGCAGCGACGGCTGATCGCGGTCTTCCTCGCGCCTGTGGCAGGAATGCAACATCACCCCTTGCGCCGCAAAGCCCATGGCTTAACTGAAAGCCGCTCATCCCACGGATTCGTTAAGGGCGGTTGATTGGCGCAGGACCCCTATCAGGAACTGGGCGTGGCGCGGAGCGCTAGCGCCGAAGAGCTTCGCAAGGCGTTCCGCAAGCTCGCCAAACTGCATCATCCCGACAAGAATCCCGGCAACAAGACGGCCGAGGAAAAGTTCAAGCGCGTCAGCGCCGCCTTCGACCTTCTGGGCGACCCGGACAAGCGCAAGAAGTTCGACGCCGGGGAGATAGACGCCGACGGCCGCGAGACCATGCGCGGCTATGGCCCCAATCCCTACGGTCAGCAGGGCGGTTTCGGCGGCGCCGAGTTCGAGGGCGTCGACCTCAATGAGATCCTGGGAGAGATGTTCTCCGGACGTGGCCCGGGGCGCGGGGGCGGCCGAGGCAGGGGACCCGGGGGCGGCCGCTTCGCCTCTCGCGGCGCCGACGTGCGCGGGCGGGTCGAGATCGATCTGGAGGAGGCCATCGCCGGAGCCAAGAAGCGCATCGACTTTTCGGACGGACGCATGCTCGAGGTCGCCATTCCCAAGGGGGCGGTGGAGGGTCAGACCTTGCGCCTCAAAGGCCAGGGCGCGCCTGGACCCGCCGGCGCGGGCGACGCCTTCATCGAACTCGCGATCCGTCCTCACCCGATCTTCCGTCGGGAAGGCGAGACGCTGGTCATGGATCTGCCCATCAGCGTGCCCGACGCGGTGCTGGGCGGCAGGGTCCAGGCGCCGACCCCGGACGGACCGGTGACCCTGAGCGTGCCCAAGGGCTCGAATTCAGGATCGATCCTGCGTCTGAAGGGCCGCGGCGTCGGCGCCGCCGGTCGGCGTGGCGACCTGCTCGCCCGCCTGGTGGTGACTCTGCCCGACGCCGTCGACGGCGAACTCGAACGCTTCGCCGAAACGTGGCGCGGCGAGCGGCCCTATACGCCGCGGCGGCGCCCATGACGCGAGGTTGTGAGTGGACAAAGGCCCTCCGTTCAGCCGATGTTCAGCCGGGGCCCCTTAAACGGTTGATCGTGCGCCCGCTTTCCGCCTTGATGACCACTCTGCTGCTGGCCACCGCCCTTACCGGCGCGGCCGAGGCTCAAATGCGCCAAGCGCGCGGTTTCGGCGGTGGATTCGAGCGCGGTCCAGGACCCCAGTATCGCGGGGCGCCCTTTCGCGGCGATCCGTATCGTGGCGGACCGTTCCGACGGCCCATGCCTTTTCCCCCGCCGCCACCCGGCCCCAACCGCCCCCCGCCGGGCAATTCGCTCGGGGCGGATCGGCGCGAACAGCAGGACGAGGCCCGCCAGGGCGTGCGCGGCGGCCACCTGGCTCCCTTGGGCCGGGTGATCCACGACATCGGACGGCGCACGCCGGGCCGCCAACTCGACACGGGCATTGAATACCAGGGTGATCGGCCGGTCTATCGCGTTCGCTGGATCACCGACCACGGTCGGCGCGTCGACTACATGGTCGACGCCGCGACGGGCACAATCCTGAGCGGAAGGTAGGTAAGAGCCCGTGCGAATACTCCTTGTCGAGGACGACCCCGATCTCACGCGCCAGCTGAAGCAGGCGCTGGACGACGCCGGCTATGCCGTCGATCACGCCCCCGACGGCGAAGAAGCCGCCTTTTTGGGCGAAACCGAACCCTATGACGCCATTGTGCTGGATCTGGGCCTGCCCAAGATCGACGGCGCGTCCGTGCTGGAGGGCTGGCGCCGCGCCGACCTGGCGACGCCGGTCCTGATCCTCACCGCGCGCGGCGCTTGGAGCGAGAAGGTGGCGGGCTTCGACGCCGGGGCCGACGACTACCTCACCAAACCCTTCCATACCGAAGAGCTCCTGGCTCGCCTGCGCGCGCTGCTGCGCCGTTCGGCCGGCCATGCCGCGCCCAGCCTCGCCTGCGGCGCTCTTCGGCTCGATCCGCGCGCCGCGCGCGCTTCGGTGGCCGGAGAACCCCTGCGCCTGACGTCGCTGGAATATCGGTTGCTGCACTATATGATCATGCATCAGGGCAGGGTGATCAGTCGAACCGAGTTGGTCGAGCATCTCTACGATCAGGATTTCGATCGCGATTCCAACACCATCGAGGTGTTCATCGGCCGGGTTCGCAAGAAAATCGGCCCAGAACGGGTCGAAACGGTGCGAGGCCTGGGCTACCGGCTGATTGCCCCGGAGGGCGAGGCGAGCGAGGCGTGAGCGATCGCGGCCAGCGGTTGTCCCTGGCCTTTCGGCGCTCTCTCGCCCGGCCGTCGCTCGTGCGGCGGCTGATTGTTCTGGCCGCCGCCTGGAGTTTGGCGGTGCTGGTGGCGGCTGGTCTGTCGTTGTCGGCCTTTTACGATCACGCCGAGACGGCGCGCTTCGACGACGATCTTTCCAATTCGGTGGACGGCTTGCTGGCCGGGACCTCGATCGAGGCCGGGCGCCTCGCGCCGCCGCTGTCCGACGATCCGCGAACGCTCCGCGCCTACAGCGGCGACTACTGGGAAATCGCCACCCCCCACGGGCCCGGCCTGCGCGCGGCGGCGCGCTCGCGTTCGCTTTGGGATCGCGCCTTGGCCTCGCCCCCCGGGGGCGCCGCGGCGTTGGCCAAGATGCAAGGCAAGGCCTTGTTCTACGATGCGGCCGGGCCCTTGGGGCAACCCCTGCGCATTGCCGCCATGCAAGGCCGGTTGCCGGACTGGCCGACGCCGGTGGTGTTCATGGCGGCCGAGGACCGATCGCCGGTGGATCGGGATGTCCGCACCTTCATCACCACGATCGCCGGGGCCCTGATCCTGCTCGGAGCGGGGTTGATCGCCGCTGTGTTCATTCAGGTGCGCGTCGGCCTGGAGCCGCTTTTCGCCTTGCGCCGGGAGGTCGCGGCGGTGCGCACCGGCCAATCCGAGCGAGTCATGGGGCGCTATCCGAGCGAGCTAGAGCCGTTGGCCAGCGAACTCAACGCCTTGATGGCGCACAATCAGGAGGTCGTCGAGCGCCAGCGGACCCACGTCGGCAACTTGGCGCACGCGCTCAAGACGCCCTTGTCGGTGCTGCTCACCGAAGCTGGACAACGGCCGGGAAAACTTGCCGAAGTCGTATCGCGCCAGGCTCAAGCGATGAGCCACCAGGTCGACCATCATTTGCGCCGCGCAAGGGCCGCCGCCCGGGCTCAGGGCCAGGGGGAACGCACGCCCGTGGCCCCGGTGCTGGAAGAACTCAGCCGTACGCTGGAAAGGATTTTCTCCGGCAAGGCCCTTTCGATCGACTGGCGTTGCGCCGACGATCTGTGTTTTCAAGGCGAGCGGCAGGATCTCCTGGAGGTTGCCGGCAATGTGATGGAGAACGCCTGCCAGTGGTGCGCCGGCCGCGTGCGTGTGGCGGCTCGGGCCGCCTCCCCGCGCCAACTCTTGCTGATCGTCGAAGACGATGGACCGGGACTCGCCGCCGACCAGCGTCATGAGGTTCTGCGCCGCGGCGCCAGGCTCGATGAGAGCGCGCCGGGATCGGGTCTGGGCCTGGCGATCGTCGATGAACTCGTGCGAGCCTACGGCGGCTCTATGACGTTGTCGTCCTCGGCCCTGGGAGGATTGATGTTGGAACTCTCTCTTCCTCGCGCGGACGGTTGACACACCTACGAATCGCTTCCCGTTTCGACCGCGCGATGCGCCTCTCGCGGTCTCGCGGCCTTTTCGATAGACTGGGCGGATGGCTGGACTCCGCATCGCATCCCGGTTTGGCGTAGCCGCGGCGAGAAGCTGACGCGTCCGTGGCCCTGTTTCCCAGATCTCGCACCGCTCGCCGGCGGCTGACAGTGGTTGCCGCCGCCGCGCCTATCCTGATGTTGGCGGCGGCATTGGCGCTCTATGGGCTGAGAGGGTCGATCTCCTATTTCTACACGCCCGCTCAGGCTGTCGCCGCGCATGTGACGGCCGGGCGTCCCATTCAGCTCGGCGGTCTGGTCGAGGTCGGGAGCCTGACCAAGGGCGCGGCCGGTGAAGTCGCCTTCCTGGTCCGCGACCGGACGGCAAGCTCCAAGGTGGTCTACCGGGGCGACCTGCCCGATCTCTTCCGCGAAGGCCAGGGAGTCGTGGCTTCAGGGGCGTTCAATCGCGCCGGGGTCTTCGAGGCGACGCAGATCCTGGCCAAGCACGATGAGCGCTACATGCCACGGGAGCTGGCCAGAGCGCTGAAGGCGCGAGGAGAATGGCGGGGAAATGGTGGTCAGCCGCCCTACGCGTTGAAGGTCGGCGGCCTGTGATCTTCCGATGTCGTCAGGTCGAAGTGACAAAAGCAGCCGCCTCCAAATCGCTCCGCTCCCGGGTCTCCCCCTCGCCGCGAACCCGATGGACACGATCGCGCCTGAAATAAGCTGCAAGAACGCCCCCGGAATAACCGAAAGGTAACTTGTGAGCCCTCGCGCTCTTTGGCATCCGACACTAGATAAAGGGCTCCCGACCCTGCCGATTTCCGGGAATGAGGAACCAGACGATGGCCGTTAGCAGATCGCATGTTTTCGTGGGCGCCCTGGCCGGCGCCGGCGTGGCCGTGGCCGCCCTGGCGGGGGCGGGCATGCGGCCGCCTGGATTGAATTTCGGCGAGGGCCAACTCATCAAGGCGTCCACCGCTCCGGTAACCGGGCCCGTGCCTGGCGCGCCGCAGACCTTCGCCGACATCTTCGAGAAGGTGTCGCCGGCGGTGGTGTCGATCAACGTGACCTCGAAAGCCGCTCCCAGGACGCTGCAGCGGATCCCCGGCTTCGAGAACTTCCCGTTCAACATTATCCCCCGGGGCCAGGGTGAGGGCCAGGGCCAGGAAGGCGACGGCGATGGCGCCTCCGGTCCCGCGCCCAAACAGATGTCCTCGGGCTCTGGCTTCTTCATCTCCGCTGACGGCTACATCGTCACCAACAACCACGTGGTGGATAACGCCGAGGAGATCAAAGTCGTCCTCAAGGACGGCAAGGAGCTGACCGGCGTGGTCGTCGGCCGCGACGAGGGCACCGATCTGGCCGTCGTCAAGGTCGAGGGTCACGGCTATCCCTATGTCGATTTCGAGAACTCGGCCAAGCCACGCGTGGGCGACTGGGTCCTGGCGGTGGGCAATCCCTTCAGTCTCGGCAACACGGCCACCGCCGGCATAGTATCCGCCTATAACCGCGACATCGGCGAGAATTTCGTGGACTACATTCAGATTGACGCGCCGATCAATCGCGGCAACTCGGGCGGTCCGACCTTCGACACCTATGGCCGGGTGATCGGCGTCAACACGATGATCTTTTCGCCGTCGGGCGGCTCGGTGGGCATCGGCTTCGATATCCCCGCCGACGTCGCCTCCAACATAACCAAGCAGCTGATGACCGGCGAGAAGATCCGCCGCGGCTATATCGGCGCGACCATCGAGAACCTGTCGGACGAATTGGCCGACTCCTGGGGCCTAAAGGGCCGCAAGGGGGCTGTGGTCGCCGATCTGGTGCCAAACGGGCCCGCTCAAAAGGCCGGGCTGCAGCCCGGCGACGTGGTGGTTGCGGTCAACGGCCATCCCGTCGGCAGCAACGGCGAGATGACCCGCGAAGTCGCCAAGACCCGGGCCGGCGACGTGGCGCATCTGGACGTTTTCCGGGCTGGCAAGGAGCGGGCGGTCGACATCCACACCGGCCTGCGCCCGTCGGAAGCACAACTGGCCCTGAACGGCGGCGCGGGGAGCGACGAGGAAAGCTCCGGGGCCGGTGGCGCCGGCGCCACACCGTCGCCGAACGCGCCCATCCTGGGCATGTACCTGGCGCCCATCGATCCAGCCGCGCGCCAGCAATACAGCATCGCGGCGGCGACGCACGGGGTCCTGGTCGGCGGCGTGAAGGGAACCTCCGACGCGGGCGAAAAAGGTCTGCATCGCGGGGACGTGATCGTTCGCGCCGGCGACCGCGAAGTAGCCAACGCCGGGGACGTTTCGGCGGCCGTGGCCGAATGGAAGAAAGAGGGTCGCGGCGTCATTCCGCTGGCGGTTAGTCGCGGGGGCAGAACCATATTCGTGCCGATCAAGATCGAAGGCTGATCGGGCCGCGGAAGGGGGGGGGCGCGCATGCGGGTATTGATCGTCGAGGACGACCTCGAGGCATCGGAGGCCATGGCCAAGGGTTTGACCGAGGCCGGTCATGAGTGTGTCGCTTCGGCGGACGGCGAGGCGGGGCTGGACGCGGCGAGGGCCGGCCGCTTCGATGTCCTGATCGTCGATCGAATGATGCCCCGCATGGACGGGGTCGCCATGGTCGAACGCCTGCGTCGCGACGCCGATCAGACACCGGTCCTGTTCCTTTCAGCCTTGGGGGAAATCAACGATCGCGTGGAGGGTCTGAACGCCGGGGGCGACGACTACCTCGTCAAGCCCTACGCTTTCGCCGAATTGATCGCGCGGGTGGAGGCGCTCGCCCGACGACGCGAGACGGGCTCTGTTCAGACCCTCTTGAAAGTCGGTGATTTGGAGATGGACCTCATCGGTCGCGAAGTGCGCCGCGCCGGGCGGGAGATCGATCTCCAACCGCGCGAATTTCAGCTGCTGGAATACCTGATGCGCAACGCCGGCCAGTCGGTGACCCGGACCATGCTTTTGGAAAAGGTGTGGGAATATCACTTCGATCCGCAAACCAACGTCATCGACGTTCATATCTCGCGTCTAAGATCCAAGATCGACAAGGGCTTTGAGCGAGCCATGCTGCAGACGGTTCGCGGCGCGGGCTATCGTTTGGAAGCCTGAGCGGCGCGTCGGTGCGCCTGCCTCGCCTTTTTCGCACGACGCCCTTTAGGTTGACACTGCTCTTCTTGGCCGTGTTCGCGGCCGCCGCCAGCGCCTTCCTCGCCTATATCTACCTGGCCACCGCCGGCGAGGTGACGCGGCGGGCCGATGTCGTGCTCACCCGAGAATTGCGTTCGCTGGAAGCGGTCTACCGGCAAGGCGGCGCCTCCGCCCTCAATCAGGCGGTGATCGAGCGATCTTCGGGCGATCGCGCTCTGCTCTACCTCTTGATGAACCCAACGGGCGCGCCGGTGTCGGGCTCCATAGCGCAGTCGCCCGTCCACGACTTCGCCGGCGGCCGTGAGTGGGCCAGCTTCGTCCTGACCCAGACCGATCCCGATGGGGCCCTGGTCAAGCGACCCGCCCGAGGCGTGGAGGAGAAGATGCCAGGCGGCGAACTAATGTTCGTCGGCGCGGACGTGGGCGAATCGGAATCCTACGTCGTGGGGATTCTGCGGGCCCTGTGGGGGGCCGGCGCCCTGGTCATCGTGTTGGGGCTGGCCGGAGGCGTGCTGGTCAGCCGCAACGTCAGTCGCAACATCAGCAGCCTCACCGACGTAATAGAAACCGCGCGGGCGGGAGATCTGCGCGTCCGCGCCGCGGTGCGAGGAACTGGCGACGAATACGACGAGTTGGCTGCCGGCCTCAACGATATGTTGCAGCGCCTGGAGCGATCGATCGGCGGCCTTCGTCATGCCGGCGACGCCATCGCGCACGACCTTCGCTCGCCCCTAACGCGCCTGCGCGCGCGTCTGGAAGCCGCCATGATCGAAGCCGACGCGGGCCGCGCCGATCCCAAGCTCGCCCTGCACCAGGCGCTGGAGGACGCGGACGCGGTCCTGCGCACCTTCGCCGCCGTGCTGGCCATCGCCCGCCTCGAGGCGGCGGGCGATGCGCCCGACCAGACGCCCTTCGACCCCGCCGCCCTCGCCGCCGACATTGCCGAACTATACGAGCCGCTGTGCGAGGAGAAAGGGTTGGACTTCAAGGCTGAACTCACTCCCGCGCTGGGCCTCAAAGGCAACCGCGAGTTTCTCGCCCAAGCCCTCGCGAACATCCTCGACAATGCGGTGAAATACACGCCAGCCGGCGGCGCGGTGATGCTGCGTGTCCGGCGCCGCTCATCGGGCGACGTTGAGATTTCCGTGACCGACACGGGCCCAGGCATTGCGCCGGGCGATCGAGGCCGGGTCGTGGAGCGCTTCGTGCGCCTGGAAAACAGCCGCAATGAGCCCGGCGTGGGCCTGGGTCTGTCCCTGGTGGCGGCCGTGGCCAGATCGCACCGCGGCCATTTGGAGATGGACGAGGGCCCCGGGGCCATCGATAGCGCCGGCACCGGATTGCGGGTGGCGTTGGTGCTGCCCAAGGCCGGGTGAACCACCGGTGACGGCCCTTTGGCAAACCATGATCCCTTGCGGACCGGTGATCGACGCCGAAGTCGCCGCGCGATCGCGCCAGGGATTGATGAAGGTCGCGCGGAGGTCGGGATGGGCCGATGAGCTCGAGGCGGCGTGGCCGGCGCTCGCGCCTGTCTTTTCGGCGTCGCCCTATCTTGGCGGTCTCGCGCGCCGCGAGCCGGCGCGGCTGCGGCGCGTCCTGAGCCAAGACCCCGCCGTCCGGCTGAAGGCGATCCTGCGAGCGGCGCGCGCCTGCGCGCGGGGCGCCGAGGTCGAAGCGGGCGAGCGGCAATTGCGCGATCTCAAGTCCGAGCTGCATCTGCTCGCGGCTCTGGCCGATCTTGGGAGCGTCTGGGATCTGGAAGACGTGACCGGCGCCCTCAGCCGCTTCGCGGACGCGGCGGTGGCCAGCGCCATGGGTCTGGCGGCCGGCGAAGCCTTGGCGGCCGGGCGCCTCACTCGCCTGGGCGAGGGCGCCGAGGGACCCCTGCCCGGCCTGTTCTGCATCGCCATGGGCAAGCATGGCGCGTTCGAACTCAACTACTCCAGCGACATCGATATCTCCGTTTTCTATGAGCCCGACGCCTTGCCGTTGGCGCCCGGCGTCGAACCGGCCCCCCTGGCCATCCGATTTGCCGAGCGGGTTGCGGGCATCCTGCAGAAGCGCACCGTCGACGGCTACGTCTTCCGGGTCGATCTGCGCCTGCGTCCCGATCCCTCCTCGACCCCCGTCGCCGTGCCGCTGGCCGCGGCGTTCGAATACTACGAAAGCGTCGGTCAGAACTGGGAGCGGGCGGCCTTCATCAAGGCGCGGGTCGCCGCCGGCGACATGGACCAGGGGCGGGCCTTCCTCGACGCCCTGTCGCCGTTCATTTGGCGGCGCAACCTCGACTTTGGGGCCATCGCCGATATCCATTCGATCAAGCGCCAGATTCACGTTTACAAGGCCGACGATCGACTCGCGGCCAAAGGCGCCGATCTGAAGCTCGGGCGCGGCGGCATTCGCGAGATCGAATTCTTCGTCCAGACCCAGCAGTTGATCCTCGGCGGACGCCACCCCGCCCTGCGCTCGTCGCGCACCCTGGAGGCGCTGCGGGCCCTCGGCGACGCGGGCCATGTGGCGCGCACGACGGCCGACGAGATGGCGCTGGCCTACATGACTCTGCGGGCCTTGGAACATCGCGTGCAGATGGTGGGCGACGAACAAACGCACCGATTGCCGCAAAACGACCCAGAACGCCGACGAGTCGCGGCCCTGGCCGGATACGCTGACCTGCGGGCGTTCGACGCCGCCGTGGGGCGGACGTTGAAGACGGTGAACCGGCGCTACGGTGAACTTTTCGCGGCGGAAGAGGCGTTGTCGTCACGCCTTGGCAGCTTGATCTTCACTGGCGTCGACGACGACCCGGAGACCCTTCTCACACTGGGACGCATGGGTTTTTCCGATCCGGAGGGGGTGTCCGCCACCATCCGCGGTTGGCATCATGGCAAGATTGCCGCGACCCGGAGCGAGCGGGGACGCGAAGTCTTCACCCGCCTGACGCCACGGCTTCTGGAGGCCGCGCGGGCCACCGGCGCTCCTGACCCGGCCTTTGCGCGGTTTTGCGATTTCTTCGCCGCCCTTTCGTCGGGCGTTCAGGTGCAGTCATTGTTTCTGGCCCAGCCGCGATTGTTCGAGTTGGTTGTGAGGATCATGGCCCTCGCCCCCAGGTTCGCGCGAACGCTCGCCCGCCAACCGGCCGCCCTCGACGCCTTGCTGGACCCCAGCTTTTTCGCGCCCATTGAGGCGCCGCGTGACTTCTCCGCCGCCATCGCCACGGCTGGGACATTCGAGGCGTCCATGGACGTCGCGCGGCGCCTTCATCGCGAGCGGACTTTTCGGGTCGCTGTCCAGGTTCTAGGCGGCGTGGCCAGCGCGCCGGCGGCCGGTCGCGCTTTCGCGGATCTCGCCGACGTTCTGATCGAGGGACTGTCCCAGGCGGCGCTCCACGAGGTCGAGGCGGGAGCGGGCCGTTTTCCCGGCGAGGCGGCGGTGATCGCCTTGGGGAAATGTGGTTCGCGCGAAATGACGGCCACGTCCGATCTGGATCTGATGACCCTCTATTGGCCGCTCCGACCGGGCGCCACGTCGGCTATCAAGGGATGGAGCGCCGAGACCTTCTATGCTCGCTTCACTCAAAGGCTGGTCACGGCGCTCGCGGCGCCCACCGCGGAAGGCGGCCTCTACGAGGTCGATCTCCAGCTTCGCCCCTCGGGGACGAAAGGCCCCGTCGCGGTAAGCTTGGCCGCGTTCGAAAGCTATTATGGCGGCGAAGCGGAAGTCTGGGAGTTTCTGGCCCTGACCCGGGCGCGGGTCATCTGGGCCACCTCGCCGTCTTTTGGCCAGACAGCCGCCGCCGCGATCGAGGCAGCCCTGCGTCAAAGGCGCGATCAGTCGGCCGCGGCGACCGCCGTGCGTGAAATGCGCGACCTCATGGCGCTTGAGCGGCCGCCCAGCGGTTTTTGGGATATGAAGCTCAATGCCGGCGGGCTCGTCGACATCGAGTTCTGCGTCCAATACCTGCAGTTGATTGGCGCCGGCGAAGGCGGCCCTCTGCGGCAGAACACGGCCGAGGCGCTCAACGCCCTGGAGCGGGGCGCGTGCGCGCCGGCGGGCGCCCTGGAGGATTTACGCCTCGCCTGGAAGTTGCAGCAAAACCTCTCCCAGCTTCTCAAGGTGGCTATCGAGGACGACACCGACCCCGCCGCCGAGCCGGCCGCCCTGCGATCACTTCTCACCAAGGCAGGCGACGCGAGACGTTTCGCGGACCTGAAAGCCACGCTTGAGAGAGTCCGCAAGGCCGCGCACATTGCTTTTCGAGCCGTGGTTTGGGCGCCGGCGACGGAGGCGAGCCATCGGTCCGTTGAACAGAGGCGGGCGCGATCGCGGAGGGCGAGCATGGGTCCGCGGCGTAGACGGAGAGCGGCGCGTGAGCGAGGTGAAGATTGACGGCCATGAGCGCCGACTTGGACGACGAGCTTGTCGCCAAGGCGGGCCGTGGCGATCCGGCCGCCATCCGGTCCCTGGTGACCCTAAAACTGCCGCGAGTGCTTTCCCTTGCCAGGCGGATGCTGGGCGACGCCTTGGAGGCGGAGGACGTGGCCCAGGAGACCTTCGTCAAGGCGTGGAAATTCGCGCCGCGCTGGCGGCCGGGCGAGGCGAGGTTCGACACCTGGTTGCACAGGGTCGCGCTCAACCTCTGTTACGATCGGCTGCGGCGGCGCGTACCAACCACCCACCATCTTCCAGACCAGGCCGATCCGGGGCCAGCCCCGGATCGGGACCTCCAGGCGCGCCAGGTCGGCGCCCGCGTGGACGAAGCACTCCAGGGTCTGGCGCCCAGACAAAGGGAGGCGATCGTGTTGTGTCACTATCAGGAGTTGAGCAACATCGACGCGGCGGCGATCATGGGAGTGAGCGTCGAGGCGCTGGAGAGCCTGTTGTCGCGCGCGCGGCGGGGCTTGAGAAACGCCCTGGCCGATGTGGCGGCCGAATTCCGACCCGGTGGGGGGTGAGGTCATGACCCCAGATAGGTTCGAAAAGCTGAGTTTGGCGTTCGGTGGCGAAATCGAACGCTGGCCGGCGAACGAACGGGAGGCGGCGCGCCATCTTCTCGCCGCTCAGCCTGCTCTGACGGAACCGCTCATCGATGAGGCGCGCCGCCTCGACAGGACCCTCAATGACGCGCCATCGACGCGGCCGAGCCATGCGCTGGTCAGCCGGATCGTTCAAGCCGGGCTCAGGCCGCGAGCGCCGTGGGCGGTCTCGCGCTGGCTGGCCGGACTTGGTCTGGCGACGGGCTTGGCCGGCGCGGCGGCCGCGGGCGTCGCCGCGGGCCTGTTGGTCGGCCCGGTGGCGCTATCGGCGTCGCACGTCGCGCCGGCCGCCGACCCTGGCGAGGAGGCGGCCATGCTTCTGCGTGAACCTTCCGACCTCGGCGAGGGATGATGAGCGCGCGCTGGACCTCGATCGCCCTAATCGCCTCGGCGGCCTTGAACCTCTTTTTGATCGCCGCCGCCGCCACGCTTATCGCCCTGGGCGCGGGCAGGATGTTCAATCGACCGCCGGAGCGCGCCGTCCTGCGCGCCGCCGCCGCGACGCTGTCGCCCGGGCGCCGAAAACAACTGGACACCCTGCTGCGAGCGGCGGGCCAGAGCATTCAAGACGCCAACCGACAGGCCCGCGCCCTGCGACGCTCCGCGTGGGGCTCATTGGGGTCGGCGACCTTCGATCCGGGCCTCGCCAAGGCCGACCTGGCGCGGGCTCGCGCCCTCAACCAGGCCTCACGGGGCAAGATCGAGGATGATGTGCTGGACTTCACGGCCGGTTTGCCGGTCGGCGAGCGGGCCGCATTTGGCGACGCCATGGGGCGCGCGCTGGCGCGCCAGAGCCGCGCCGCGTCCGCGGTCAAGACTGCCGCCCCGCCGTAAAAGAGAGAGCGTTTGCTCTTGCGCCGTCAGGCGATGGACTTGGCGGCAAGCTCGAAGACGTTTTTCGAAATTCCTTCCGTCCCAACGATCCGCTCGAGTTGCGCGTGCATGAGCTTGCCCAGATCGGGCGGGTACCTGGACCAGCTTCCCAGGGGTTCGATAAGGCGCGCGGCGGTCATGGGATTGAAGGCGTCAACGGCAAGAATCTGGTCGGTCAGGAATTGGTAGCCGTGCCCGCTGCGATCGTGGAACCGGTCCGGATTGTGGGCCGCAAAGGTCAGCACCAAGGCGCGCAGGCGGTTGGGGGTCTTAGCGTCGAAAGCCGAATGGGCGGTCAGGCGCCGCACCCGCGCCAGCGCGCCCGCCGAGGGATCGCGCGCCTGGAGGGCGAACCACTTGTCGATCACCAGCGGCTCATCCCTCCACCTGTCGTAGAAGGTGGTTAATGCAGTCTCGAAATCTTCCCCTCCCAGGATCATCAGCGCGGCTAGGCCGCCGACCATGTCGGTCATGTTGAGGGCGGCGACGAAATGGGCCCGGGCCCGTTCGCGGTTCAGGGGGTGCGGATCGGCGGCCAACAACTCGAGGACGGTGTTGCGGAGACTTCTACGGCCCGCGGCGTCGGCGTCCGTGGAAAACGACCCCGGCTCCTGCAAGCCGCCGTGCAGCCGCCGCAGGACGACGCCTAGATGGACCGCCATGCGGGCGCGCAGGGATTCGCGGGCAACGTGAATGGCGGCGGGATCGGCGGGCGCGGCGAGAACCGCAAGATCGGATTCACTGGGCAGATCCAGCAGAAGAGCCTTGAAGGCCGGTTCCGCGGCCTGATCGTCCAAGGCGCGGCCCATGGCCTCGGCGAACCGCTCCTCGCCCACCTCGTCCGGCGCTCCGGCGGCCCGTGACAAGATCAGGTCGCGGGCCAATTGTTGGCCCGCTTCCCAGCGGTTGAAGAGGTCGGGGTCGGCGGCGAGAAGCACGTAGCGATCCTTGGCCGGCGCGTCGGTGACGAGGTTCACGGGGGCCGAAAAACCGCGCAGGGCCGAGAGCACGGGCGGCCGCTCCAGCCCTTCCAGGCGAATCCGCGTTTCGGCCGCCTCCAGGACAATCAGCTCGGTCTCGCGCAGCGTCTCGCCGTCCTCGTCGAGCAGGCCGAAGGCCAAGGGGATCGGCAGGGCGCGTTTGTCGGGCTGTCCGGGCGTCGGCGCGGTGCGCTGGGTGAAGGTCAGATCGAGCGTTCGCGCCCGCGGGTCGTGGCGCGAAGCCACTTCCACCCGCGGGGTGCCCGCCTGTTCGTACCAGGCGAAAAAATCGGTCAGGTCGCGTCCCGAGGTCTCGGCGAAGCAGGCGATGAAGGCTTCCACCGTGGTCGCCTGGCCGTCCCATCGATCGAAATAGAGGTCCATGCCGCGCCGGAAATCCGCATCGCCGATGACGCTCCTCAGCATGCGGATGACTTCGGCGCCCTTTTCATAGACGGTGGCGGTGTAGAAGTTGTCGATCTTCAGGTAGGCCGACGGGCGCACCGGATGGGCGAGGGGTCCGGCGTCTTCGGAAAACTGCCGCGCGCGCAGGGACTTGACCTGCTTGATCCGCTGCACCGCATGGCCGCGCTGATCGGCCGAGAAGCTCTGGTCGCGAAAGACCGTCAACCCCTCCTTCAGACACAGTTGAAACCAGTCGCGGCAGGTGATCCGGTCGCCGGTCCAATTGTGGAAATATTCGTGGGCGACCACCCCTTCGATCCGCTCATAGTCGAGATCGGTGGCGGTGGCCGGGTCGGCGAGCAGGAGGGAGGAATTGAAGATGTTCAGACCCTTGTTTTCCATCGCCCCGAAATTGAAATCGCGCACCGCGACGATCATGAACAGGTCGAGGTCGTATTCCCGCCCGAAGGTCTCTTCGTCCCAGCGCATGGCGCGCTTCAAGGCGTCCATGGCGTAGGCGGCGCGCGGCGTCATGCCCGGATCGACGTAAAGGCGCAGGGCCACTTCGCGCCCGCTCATGGTGACGAAGGAATCCTCCAGCACGTCCAATTCACCGGCCACCAGGGCGAACAAATAGCACGGCTTGGGAAAAGGATCGTTCCAGACCGCGAAATGGCGCCCGCCCGGCGTCTGGCCGCAATCCACCAAGTTGCCGTTGGAAAGCAGATGGCAAAACCGCCGCGCCGCCTCCACGCGCACCGTGAAACGGGCCAGGACATCCGGCCGGTCGGCGAACCAGGTGATCTTGCGGAAGCCCTCGGCCTCGCACTGAGTGCAAAACCGGCCGGCGGACATGTACAGCCCATCCAACGCCTTGTTGGCCCGCGGATCGATTTCCACCTCGGTTTCGAGCACGAAGGCGTCCGGCGCGCCGGCGATGGTGAGCCATTCGGCGTCGATGGTGTGTTCGGAGGCGCCAAGGCGCCGGCCGTCGATGGCTACCGAAATGGGCGTCAAGCGCTCACCATTGAGCCGAAGGGGCTCGGCGTGGTCGCCGTTGCGGCGGATGGAAAGGCGGGCCTCCACGCGCGTGGCGGCGGGCTCGAGGCGGAACGTCAGGTGGGCCTGGTCGATAAGGAAGGCCGGCGGCCGATAGTCGGCCAGGCGGATGGGCGTGGGCGTGTCGGTGCGCATGGACCAGAGCGTCTAGCGTGCAGGGAAAGACCGCGCCACCTATCCGCGCGCCGCGAACGCTTGGCTAGCCTTGCCCGCGCCGCATTAACTCGCCAGCCTTGACGCTCGGTCAGTCTTCCCTGGGCGCGAAAGCCCGCTATCCTCGCGCAGAAGTTTGGATGCGGGAAACCCCATGGATTTCGATTTCTCCGACGATCAGAAGTTCCTAAAGTCCGAGGCGCGCAAATTTCTCGAGGCGCGCTGCCCGGTCGGCGTGGTGCGCGGCGTGCTTGACGATCCTGCCCGTTCCTATGACATCGATTTGTGGAAAGCGGTCGCCGAGCAGGGCTGGATGGGGGCGGCTATCCCCGAGGCGCACGGCGGCCTGGGCCTAGGCGGCGTCGAATTGTGCGCCATCGCCGAGGAACTGGGCCGGGCGCTCGCGCCTCTTCCGTTCGCCTCCACGGTCTATTTCGTCGCCGAGGCGCTGAAACTGGCCGGCTCTCCGGCGCAGCAAGGACGGTGGCTGCCCAAGATCGCCGCCGGAGAGGTCATCGGCTGTTTCGCGACCGTGGAGCGGCCTGGGGTCCTCACCGAAGCGGGAGTGCAGGCGCGCGTTGAGGCCGGCGCCCTGACCGGCGTGAAAATTCCAGTCACCGACGGCGATGTCGCCAACCTGGCGGTGGTGCTGGCCAAGGAGGGCGGCAAGCCCCGCCTCGTTCTGGTGGATCTCGCCGGCGCGGGGGTGGCGCGCGAGACGCTGGAGACGCTCGATCCCACGCGGAGCGCGGCGAAGCTCACCTTCACCGGCGCGCCCGCCGAACCCCTGGGCGAAGCGGGCGAGGGCATGGTCCTGGCCGAGGCGGTGCTCAACCGCGCGGCCGTCCTTTTGGCCTTCGAACAGGTGGGCGGGGCGGACAAGGCGCTAGAGGCGGCCAAGCAATACGCCCTCGACCGCTACGCCTTCGGCCGGCCGATCGGCGGCAATCAGGCGATCAAGCACAAGCTGGCCGACATCTACATCAAGAACGAACTGGCCCGCTCCAACGCCTATTACGGCGCCTGGGCGTTGAACGACGGCGCGGCGGAGCTTCCGGTGGCCGCGGCGGCGGCGCGGGTTTCCGCCTGCGAAGCGTTCTGGTTCGCCGCCAAGGAGAACCTCCAGACCCATGGCGGCATGGGCTTCACCTGGGGCGTGGACTGCCACCTCTACTACCGCCGAGCGCAGCAGTTGGGCTTGGTCGCTGGCGGCGCCAAGGCCTGGAAAGAGCGCCTGGTAAGCCAACTCGAACGCCGCAACGTGGCTTGAAGGGATACTTGACCGATGGATTTCAACGACACGTCGCAGGAAGCCGCCTATCGCGATGAGGCCAGGGCCTGGCTGGCGGCCAACGCCCCAAAACGCTCTGGCGCGCCCGACAACGGCCTCGACGATCCAACCAATATGGAGGAGTGCCGCGCCTGGCAGCGGAAGAAGGCCGAGGCGGGCTACGCCTGCATCACCTGGCCCAAGCAGTGGGGCGGCGGCGGGGGCGCGCAGTGGCAATCGGTGATCTTCGGACAGGAGGAAGCCCGCTTCGATACGCCGGGCAACCCCTTCCAGATCGGCCTTGGCATGTGCGTGCCCACGGTGATGACCTCGGGCAATGAGGCGGACAAGGAGCGATTCGTGCGTCCCGCGGTGCGCGGCGAGGAAATCTGGTGTCAGCTGTTCAGCGAGCCGGCCGCCGGCTCTGACGTGGCCGCGGCGCGCACCCGCGCGGTTCGCGATGGCGCCGATTGGGTGATCAACGGCCAGAAGGTGTGGACCAGCGGGGCGCACTTCTCGGACTTCGGCCTGCTGCTGGCCCGCACCGATCCGGATGTGCCCAAACACAAGGGCCTGACCATGTTCTGGATCGACATGAAGGCCCCGGGCGTGGAGGTGCGGCCGATCCACCAGATGAGCGGCGCGTCCAACTTCAACGAGGTCTACTTCAGCGATCTGCGCGTCAAGGACAGCCAGCGCGTCGGCGCCGTGGGAGACGGCTGGCGAACAAGCCTCGTCACCCTGATGAACGAGCGTCTAGCCATCGGCGGCGGCGGCGGGGCCGGCCACCGCACGGTCCTGAAACTTGCTCAGGAGATTTCGACCCTCACCGGCCTGGCGGTGAAAGACAGTGCGCTGCGCGAGAAGATCGCCGACTGGTTCGTCCAGGCCGAGGGGCTGAAGTACACCCGCTACCGCACCATGACCGCCCTCTCCCGTGGCCAGACGCCGGGGCCGGAAAGCTCCATCGGCAAGGTGGTCTCCGCAACCCTGATGCAGGACATGGCCGCTACCGCCATGGACCTCGAGGACCAATTCGGCATCATCAGCGATCCCCAAACCGCCCCTCTCGCGGCCGGATTCCAGACCGCCCTGATGAACGCGCCCGGTTTGCGCATCGCCGGCGGCACCGACGAGATTTTGCGCAACATCATCGCCGAACGCGTGCTGGGCCTGCCGCAGGACGTGCGACTCGACAAGGAGGTCGCGTTCAAGGATATCCCGACCGGGCGATAAGCCGCTCCTTGACCTTGCCCTCCGCTCCTGCCTCGACGGCCCAGGATCTTGCGGCCGCGCGGCGTCACATACAGGCAGGCGAGTTCGCCCTGGCGGTGGAGGCCGCCCGCGGCGCGGCCCAGGCCAATCCGGAGAGTCGCGAGGCCTTCGCGATCTGGGGGATCGCGGCGGCGGAACTGGGCGCTTTCGCGGCCGCCATCGATCCGTTACTGGTCGCCGCCGCGAGCGCCGATGTAGGGTCGGCCGCCTGGGCGGTCATCAACAGCCATCTCGGCCAGGCGCTGTGCCAGTCCGGACATTGGGCCGAGGGCCTCGCGCGGCTGACGCCGGTGGAGCGGACGGCGCCGCCCGATCCGATGGTGCGCCACAGGCTGGGCGTCAGCCTCGTCGGCATCGGCCTGGCCGAACGCGGGACACCGCATCTGGAGTGGGCGGCGTCGGCCAAGACGGACTCTGCCGAACTCCTCTACGATCTAGGCTGGGCTCTCGCCGCCTTGGGCCGACTAGACGAGGCGCGGACGCGTCTTGGCGAAGCTCTGGCGCTTCGGCCGTCCATGGCTTCAGCTCACGCAGCCTTGGCCAGGCTGCGTCGATGGACGCCCGATGAAAACCACATCGAACGCCTAAGCGAGCTTCAAGCGGACACCGGGCTGGGCGACGGCGAGCGCGCGGCGCTCGGCTTCGCTCTCTTCAAGGAGCTGGACGACGTCGGGCGCCTCAGCGAAGCGTGGCCGGTGCTGGCGCGGGCCAATGAGCTCGCTCGCGCCCAGGCGCCGCTGTGGTCGGCGAGCCATGACGAAGCCCTCGTCGCCGCGCTGATCCGCCGATTCCCACGCGCCGGTTATCCCCCCGCCCCGCCGGCCTCGGGCGGCGATCGCATACCGGTGTTCATCGTCGGCCTGCCACGCACGGGGACCACCTTGCTGGAGCGCATTTTGGCGGCGCACAGCCAGGTGCGAGCCATGGGCGAACTGCCGCTCTTTCATCGACTGTTCCGCGCGGCGGCCGGACAGCCGGACGCCCCGCTCACCCAGCGCACGGTGATGAAGACCAAGGGCGCCGATTGGCGGGCCGTGGGCGCCCGCTATCTGGCCGCCACCGCCCCCTTCACCGAGGGCGCGCGCTTCACCATCGACAAATTGCCGTTGAACAGCCTGATGATCGGCCCCCTGCGACTGGCGCTGCCCACCGCCCGCATCATCTTCTTGCGACGCAACCCCATGGACGCCCTCCTTAGCTGCCATGCCAATTGGCTGGGCCGCTACGGTTGGTCCTATCGCTTGGAGGACCTCGCCGCCCATTACCGCTATCACCGCAAGCTGATGAACCATTGGCGGGCCGCACTTGGGCCGGGCCTGATCGAGGTTTCCTACGAAAACCTGGTCGCCGATCCGGAGCCGCAAATCCGCGCGCTGCTGGCCGCCGTGGGGCTTGAATTCGAAGCGGCGTGCCTTCGGCCCCACGAGGCGCGAGGCGCCGTGCTCACCAGCAGCAATGTTCAGGTGCGCGCCCCGATCACGACCGCCGGGGTCGGCGCCTGGCGCAGATACGCTGACCCCCTCGAGCCCCTGCGCGCTCGCCTGGCCGCCTGGGGACTGCTGGATCGCGACGATCCCGACGCCGAGCCCGGAAGATAGGGCGGGCGCGGCCTCGTCATAAGGTCTTGAAATCCCTGGTAGCTGGGGGCGGGATCGAACCGCCGACCTGTGGGTTATGAATCCACCGCTCTAACCATCTGAGCTACCCAGCCGTAAGGAGCGCGCGGGAGGCCGGCTTATAGGGGTGATGCCTGGGTGCATCAAGCGCGGTGGCCACCCGTCACAGGTCCAGCCGCGCGGCGACTTCCTCGCCGATGGCCAGCGAAGCGGTGAGGCCGGGGCTTTCGATGCCGAACAGGGCGACAAGGCCCTCCAGGCCGTGCGCCCGCGGTCCGTCGATGCGGAAGTCGGGCTGGGCTTCGCCGCGCCCATGGATTTTCGGCCGCAGGCCCGCATAGTCCGGCGCCAGGGCCCCGTCCGGCAGGCCGGGCCAGAAGCGGCGGACGTAGGCGTAGAAGGCCGCCGCGCGCCCCGGATCGATGCTGTAGTCCTCGCTCTCGACGAAGGCGAGGTCTGGCCCGAACACCGCTTGGCCGCCCAGGTCTTTGCGGTAGTGCGTCCCCAGCGCCCCCGGAACCGGAGGCGGGTAGATGAGCGGCTCGAAAGGCGCGGCGCCCGCCAGGCGGAAATAGACGCCCTTACCGTAGTGCAGAGCCGGGATCGTCTGCCGAGGGAAACCTTCGATGCGGGCCGCCGCCGCCTGGGCCCCGAGCCCGGGCGCGCTGACCAGCAGGCGCACGCCAAGCGCGGTCGGGGCTTCGCCGCCGGTCCGCACCTCAAAGCCGCCGCCGGCGAGGGGGGCGGCGCCCTCGAATGGCGTCGCCAGCGCTACCGCGCCGCCGAGGGCCTCGATCTCCCCCAGCAGGCTGAGCATATAGCCGTGGCTGTCGAACACCCCGCTCTGCGCCGAATGAAGCGCGGCGGCGGCGCGCAGGCCAGGGGCTCGGGCCATCGCCTCGTCGCCGGTCAGGGCGGTCATGCCCTCCACGCCGTTGGCCCGCGCCTGGGCGCCGATCGCCTCGAGGCGTTCGATCTCGCCCGCTTCGGTCGCCACCACCAGCTTGCCGCATTTGCGGTAGGCCACGTGATGCGCGTCGAGGAAGGCGTAGAGGGCGCGCCGCCCGGCCACGCACAGCCGCGCTTTCAGCGAGCCGGTGGGATAGTAGAGGCCGCCGTGGACCACCTCGGAATTGCGCGAGGAAATCCCCTGGCCGATAGCCCGCTCCTTCTCCAGCACCACCACCCCAAGGCCCCGCCGCGCCAGGGCGTAAGCGCAGGCCAGACCCACCGCCCCCGCTCCCACCACCGCCGCATCGAAGTCGAACTCAGCCATGGCCGAGTGCGTAGCGATTGGCTCGCGCGGCGCCAACGCCTCGCCCCGGAAAGGCCCCCGACGGGCGCCCCTTGACGCGAGCCGGCTTTCCCCGCTCTGCTGCGTTAAGAAAGACCATTTGCAGCGCGAAGGGCCATCGATGCCGAGACTGAACGGAAGGTTCGCCGCCGTCGGAGTGGTCGGCGCGCTCCTTGCCGGCGCAACCCTCGCCGCCAGCCTTTCGGGAGCCGACGCCGCCAAGGCCCGCATGGGCCACATGAAGGCCCTGGGCGCGGCGGCCAAGGCCCTCGGCGACCAGATCAAATCGGGCGCGCCGGACAAGGCGATCGTCAAAGCCGAGGCGGCCAAGATCGCCGCGGCGGCGCAGGCCATTCCGACCTGGTTCCCGCCCGGCAGCGGCCCGGAATCGGGCGCCAAAACCCAGGCCCGGCCCATCGTATGGACCGATCCGGCCGACTTCACCGCCCGCCGGGACAAGCTCGCGGCCGCCGTCGCCACGCTGAACACCGCCGCGGCCGCCGGCGACATGGCCGGCGTCACCGTCGCCTTTCATCCGACGCTGGCCGCCTGCAAGGGCTGCCACGACAAGTTCAAGGCGCCGGACAAGATCTGAACGGGCGCGGCGCCCAGGGCGGCGAGCTTTCGTGGGCCAGAGCCCATCCGGCGATCTGACAGGGCCCAGGGTCCGCGTCTGGGATCTGCCCACGCGTCTGGTTCACTGGTCGATCGCCGCCCTCGTTCCCTTCTCCTGGTGGTCGGCTCACGCTGGCCACCTGCCCTGGCACCGCCTGAGCGGCTACACCATCCTGGGCCTTGTCGTCTTCCGCCTTATCTGGGGCGTGGCCGGATCGTCGAGCGCCCGGTTCACGCGTTTCCTGCGCGGCCCTGCGTCTGTCATCGCCTATGTGCGCGGAGGCGGCGAACGCCTCATGGGGCACAATCCGCTCGGCGGCTGGAGCGTGGCGGCCATGCTCGGCGCCCTCTTGCTTCAAATCGGCCTTGGCCTCTTCTGCGTGGATGAGGACGGCTTCGAGGGCGGTCCTCTCTCTAAATTCCTTGACTTCGACACCGCCCGCGCCGTCGCCAAGATTCACCACCTGACCTTTTATCTCCTCTTGGCTCTCATCGTCCTTCATATGGGCGCTATAGCCTTCCATGGCCTGCGCGGACGAAATCTCACCGGCCCCATGATCACCGGCGAGGCGCCGGCGGCGCCAAGCGGGCCCGCCCCTCGCATCGCCCCGGCTTGGCGGATCGCCCCCGCCGCCCTGGCCGCCGCCGCCCTCGCCTGGTTGGTGGCTCATGGATTGAGATGGTAGCCGCGCCGGAACCCGCCGCCCGCTGGCGCGATCTAATCACTCCGACCCTCGCGCCGCGCGCCGCCCTGGTCCTCTTGGGCATCTGGCTCAACGCCGCCGACGGGATGGTCACCGCCACCGTCATGCCGTCGGTGGCGCGCGATCTGGGGGGCTGGGCCTATTTCGGCTGGGCGGTGGCGGGCTATCTGCTGGGCTCGATCCTGGCCGGGGCCAGCGCGGGACAGCTCTCGCAGCGGCTGGGCCTCAAACCGGCCATGGCCGCCGCCGCGCTCCTCTACGCCGTCGGCTGCGTGCTTAGCGCCGCGGGAGGTGACATCGTCACCTTCCTGATCGGCCGCGCCCTGCAGGGCGTCGGCTCGGGCTGGATCGTCGGCTTCTGCTACGTCGCCATCGGGGTGGTTTTCCCCGAGCGCCTGTGGGCGTGGATATTCGGCGCCGGGGCCGGTGTCTGGGGCGTGGCCGCGCTCCTAGGTCCCCTGGTGGGCGGTCTCTTCGCCGCCGCCGGCGCCTGGCGCGGCGCCTTCTGGATGTTCGCCGCCCAGGGACTCGCCTTCGCTATCGCCGCCGTCGCTCTGCTGCCGCCGGCCGTATCCGACGAGGCGCCGGCGCGGCCTCTGGCCTGGCGCACCCTGGCCGTCCTCGCCTTCGCCATCGCCGTCATCGCCGCCGCCGACGTGGCCGCCGGCAAGCTCTGGCCGATGGGCTTGGTGATCGCCGGCCTCGCCCTGCTTGGCTTTGCCGGGCGGGTCAACGCTTGGCCGGCCGAACGGCTGTTGCCCAGCGACGCCGCCCGACCGATGAGCCTCGCGGGGGCCGGCTACGCCATGATCTTCGCCATGTGCGCGGCCACGGCGGTCTTCACCGTCTACGAAGCGGCCATCCTGCAATCCGCCTATGGCCTCACGCCCCTCGTCGCGGGCTATATCATTGCCGTCGAGGCCCTTGGCTGGACGCTCACCGCCGTCCTGGTCTCGGGCCAGCCGGAGCGGCGCCACGGCGCCCTCATTCTGGCCGGGGCCGGCGCCATCGTCGCCGGCGTCGCGGTTCTGGCGGCGACCATCGCCCTGGGGCGCCTGTGGCCGGTGATCGCCGGCGGCGCGACCGTGGGCGCGGGCTTCGGCCTGGCCTGGTCGCTGGCCACCCGCCGCATCCTCGTGGCCCTGCCCGATGAGGAGCGCGCCGTCGGCGCCTCGGCCATCCCCACTACCCAGCTCATCGGCGGCGCCGTGGGCGCGGCGACCGCCGGCGCCTTCGCCAATCTCCTGGGTCTCGCCCACGCCTTCACCCCCGCGCGCGCCGCCGCCGCCGCGCCGTGGCTATTCGCCGCCTTCCTGCCGGTGGCGGGGCTCGGCTGGTTGGCGGCGCTGCGCCTGACCAGGGCGCGCGCGGTTCGCGACGGGCCATAAGCGGGGCGGTGTCAACACGACGCGCAGCCCCCTTTGGTCCGACCGCCTCGCCGCGCCTGCCGTTCGAACCGGAGGACCTGACCGACTATGAGATCGGCTGGGAGCCGCCGCGATCTACGCCGTCGGCGCCTTGATCTTCCTCGCCTAGCGCCTCGATCGCCCGGCCTACGCCAAGATCCAGGAAGCGCTGGATGAGCGGCGGCGCGACGCCGGTCGTCAGGTCACCGCCCGCGAGGGCGCCGCTTCTATGGCGCGATAATCACGTCGATATCGTGAGTCTACGAGCCCCACGCTCTGTGGCCGGGAGGGCATTTCGCATCCGGTCCCCCGGCCGGAGGAATGGGTAGGCCTGATCACCACGGCTTGGCAAAAATCCGTGCAAGCGATTTTCGAGACCGGTCGCCTGATCATCCAAGCGAAGGCCGCGCTTCCTCATGGAGAGTACGGCTTGAACTCAAATTTTGACTTAGGCGCCTTCGTCCCTTGATACTCGTAGAATCGGTCTAGCGGCGCGATCCCGCGCGGTTTCATCGTAAAACGCCCTTAGCTCTTTGCTCGGAATGTGGGCGGCGTCGGGCAAAAACGCGCGCTCCGCGAAGCTTCTGGCGTCCAAATCGAGAGGAAGCGGGAGCGCTTCGATCAGATATTTGTTCAGTGATTCGACGGTGTCTCGATAGATGTCGAGACATTGTTGCGCCTGCGGTCGCGTAAGATACCGGCCTCGATCAGCGTTCCACCCCATACGCTCGCCCACCTCATGCCCGCGAAGCCCGACGATGTTCCGCTGTTCTCTCGTGTGCAGAGCGAAATCCCCCAAGGGATGATTGTCCGGCAGCCCGTGGCGTCCGCTGTAGAGCGCTCGAACTGCTTCCACCACACGCCAGCCGGGCGACACATTTTTTAGCCCTGGCCGCGCCAAGGCGCGAACCGCGTCTTGCTTGAGGTCGAGACCCGAGACCGTCAAAAAATCGTCGATCAGATCGCCATTCACCAGAAAGCGAGGATCAAGGATGCGCACCTGCAGGCTCTCCCACCCGAAAGCGTCTGCCCAGCACTTGGCGGTCGCGGCATAGGCGACCTGCTGCATGCGAATTCTCCGGTCGAAAAACGCATCGAAGTCATATGTTTTCAGACCGGTCCGGACCATCTGGAAATAGCCGGAGGGCATCAGATCGAGCAGATCGCGGATGACCATGACGATACGAACGGGGTCGCCTTTCGCTCCGGAAAGTTCCTTCATGCGCGCGGCCTGGTCCGCGTCGCACGCCTCGAAATTCTCAGAGGACAGGATCATCGTCTTGCTATTCGCGTCGCGCCAAAAATCGAAGAGCTGCGACAGTGTCCCGTATTTCGGATCGAAACCGCCGTGGCCTCGAATCTCGTAGGAGAGATTGATGTGCGTCCCGCGCTTCGTTCGTCCAATGGGAGGGTATTCGACACCCATCGCCCGCAGCGCTTCCGCGTTGACGCGCAGGAAGTTCTGGATCGAGGTCGAACCAGATTTTCGTAGGCCCACATGGATGACGATCATGGGCGGGCTCTAGGTCAACACTCGAACATAAGCAAACGCTTGCGGGGTGGGGAGGTCGAAGGATTCGCGGCTTGCAACCGTCCAGGGCGGTCCGACCAAATCCGCCCGCATCGGATGGCCTTGGTGGGGTAATTGGTGGGGAGATGGTCTTCTAGACGCCACAAAGAGCAACAAAGACTAGCGCTTAGCCGGATCCCGTGGCGTCCCGTAGAGGACTCGAACCTCTGACCCCCGGTTTAGGAAACCGGTGCTCTATCCTGCTGAGCTAACGGGACCGACCGGCTTTCATACGACGGGCGCGTCGGCGTGCAAGGACTTTGCCGGCCCGCAATTTTGGGAGTCGGGATCCCTCAGCCCCCTCGGCGCCCCTCGCGCGCGGCGGCGAACCGTTCGCCGCCCCCCCGCCCGCCGCCGCCCGATCGACCTCCAAACACAGCGCGGCTGCTGAAGCTGCGGGCGAAGAACGGGTGTGCGCGCAGAACGCGGCCGCGGAAGATCGGACCATGGAACGCGGCGCCATAATAGGCGGGCCCGAAGTAAGCGGAGCCATAAAAGGCGGGCCCGTAGTAGCCGCCGCCGGAATAGCCGCCGCCATAGTAGCCGCCGCCATAGTAGGCGGACGAATCGATCGTCGGCGCGTAGGCGGAGCGGGCTGCGTATGCGGTCGATTCTGGGGCGCGCCGATAGGCGAGCGTGCGACGGCTTGCAGTGTGGTGGACGGCGTGATGCTGGGCGACCGGACAGCCACAGGTCATCGAAGCCGGCATCGACCAGGCTGCGGCCGAACCCGCCGCCGCCGTCAGAGCCAGGACGCCAAGGCCGCACGTCAGGAGGGTCTTCATGCGATTTCTCCTACGATCCAACCCTCCCTGAGGATGGATTGGAACATGGCTCGCATGAACCGGGACTGAACCGTCGTGGCGCCCGCGCGCCGCTGGGCTATAGCTGGCGGCGGGAGGGGGCGTCGATGCGGGCTCTGAAATCGCTCTATGTCCAGGTTCTGATCGGCATTGCGCTGGGCATCGCCGTGGGCGCGCTCTGGCCGCAGGTCGGCGTGGGGCTGAAGCCCTTGGGCGACGCTTTCGTCAAGCTGATCAAGATGCTGATCGCGCCGATCATCTTCTGCACGGTGGCCGGCGGCATCGCCCGGATGAGCGACCTGAAGGCCATGGGGCGCGTGGGCGGCCGGGCGCTGATTTATTTCGAGGCGGTCTCGACCCTGGCCCTCATCCTGGGTCTGGCCGTGGGCGAGGTCGTCAAGCCCGGGGCCGGCTTCAACGTCAATCCCGCCACGCTCAATCCGAACCTCACGGCGGACTACGTCGCCAAGGCCAAAGAGATGGGCGGGGTGACCGACTATCTCCTGCATCTGATCCCCGACACCTTTGTTTCGGCCTTCGCCGCCGGCGAGGTGCTGCAGGTGCTGCTGCTGGCCGTCCTCACGGGCCTTGCCATGGCCGCCTTGGAGCGGGGCGGCGTCGTGGTGTCGGCCCCGCTGGAGCGGATCGGCCAGGTGTTCTTCGGCATCGTCCGCATCGTGGTCCGCGCCGCGCCGCTGGGCGCCTTTGGGGCCATGGGCTTCACCATCGGCAAATATGGCCTGGGCGCCTGATCAAGCTTGGTGCGCTGGTCGGCTGTTTCTATCTGACGTCGGCCCTGTTCGTGGCCGTGGTGTTGGGGGCCATCGCCTGGGCGACGGGCTTTTCCCTCTGGCGCTTCCTGATCTACATCCGAGAGGAGTTATTCATCGTCCTGGGGGCGTCCTCGTCCGAAGCGGTGCTGCCGCAACTGATGGCCAAGCTGGAGCGGCTGGGCGCGCCTCGCGCGGTGGTTGGGCTGGTGGTCCCGGCCGGCTATTCGTTCAATCTCGACGGCACCAACATCTATATGACCCTGGCGACGCTGTTTCTCGCCCAGGCCACCAACACCCATTTGACCCAGGCCCAGGAGCTGATGCTGTTGGCCGCGGCCGTGCTGACCTCCAAGGGGGCCAGCGGCGTCACCGGGGCGGGCTTCATCACTCTGGCCCTTACCTTGGGCGCGGTGGGGACAATCCCGGTGGCGGCCATGGCGCTGATCCTGGGGGTGGACCGGTTCATGAGCGAGTGCCGCGCCCTCACCAACGTCATCGGCAACGGCGTCGCCACCCTGGTGATGGCCCGCTGGGAGGGGACGCTCGATCGCGCCAAATTGGCCGAGGAACTCAGGCGAGGTCCGACGGAGAACGCCCCGGCCCTCAGGTCAGGCGCCGGCCCGTCATCCGCTCCAGCACCCTAAGGGGCGAAGCCGCCGGGTCAGCCATCGCCTCGACCGGCAGGTAAAAGGTCTGCTCGAGGGCCCAGCGCCCGGCGACGGCCGCATGGACGACGCCGTCGGTGAAGGCGATCCAGCTGCTCTGCGCGGCAAAGACCATCTCCCGTCTGGGCGCCGCGGCCTGATACGCATCGTCCAGTTTGGCGCGGTCGTGGAGCGCCACCATCAGGGCGTCATAGGCCGTGCGTCGCCCTCTCGTCACACCCATCCGGTGCAGCAGCCACGCCTCGCCCGGCCACATCCCGCGGGTCTCGCCAATCCAGCGGCGCGCATAGTCCTCAAACGGTTCGCCCACCTGCCAGACCCGCGGCTCGCCGACCGGACTGATGTTGGAGAACACTCGCAGAATTCTTTGGCCGCCGGTGGGCCGCGAGGGGAAGGCGTCGGCGTGCAGCCGCCGATCGTCCTTGCGCGCGCTCAGCGGCGCGGCATCGATGGCGCGTGGGCGAAAACTGGTGCGTCCGAACTGGAGATGAGGGCCAAAGGCGGGCGCCAACTCCACCGCCAGGCGCCGCGCCCAGTTGGAGAACCGTTTCATGAGGCGCGCGGCCTCGCCGCTGTCGTCTCCGGTCGCGCCGCGCACCTTTCCGGTCGCGGGATCGAAGCTGACGTTTTTGGCGCCGCCGGCGGACTTGCCGGGCGTCAGCAGGCGCGTTTCCGCGGCGGTCAGGCAAAACGGCCGGTCGGGAAGGCGGACGACACCGCCCGCCTCCAACTCGGACGAGCAGTCGGCGGCGACGGAGGCGATCACCCGCTTGGCGGTCGAGACGCCGTTAGGCGGCCTTTTGCAGGGATTTGTGCAGCAGGCTGATGGCGGCGTCGCGGTCGATGCGTTCGATGGCGGCGACCTCGCGGGCCATGCGGTCGAGGGCCGATTCGTAGAGCTGGCGTTCGGAATAGGATTGTTCGGGTTGGCTCTCGGAGCGGTGCAGGTCGCGGACCACCTCGGCGATGGAGATCAGGTCGCCGGAGTTGATCTTGGCCTCGTATTCCTGCGCCCGGCGGCTCCACATGGTCCGCTTGACCCGCGCCCGCCCCTTGAGCGTGGTGAGGGCCTGGGAGACCACGTTGCCTTCCGCCAGGGCGCGCAGGCCGGCCGTCTTGGCCTTCTTGGTGGGAACCCGCAGCATCATCTTCTCGTGGTCGAAGGTGATGATGTAGAGTTCGAGCGAGACGCCGGCGACGTCCTGGGTCTCGACGCCCACCACCACGCCCACCCCGTGGGCCGGATAGACGACGTGATCGCCGATCTTGAACTCGTATTCGATCTTGAGGCTCATCTTCTGGTCTCATCCTGTCTGCGTTGGCCGCGGCGCGGCCTCCCCACCGGCGAAGGCGCGGCGGCCGCCTTTCCAAGGCCGGGCCGCTCAAGGCTGGGGAAGCGAAGGAAACGATCGATCCGATCGCCGCTATTCAAGCGCAACCTAACACAAAAATGAGCGGATTTAAAGGCTTGCCGCGCCGCGGCGAATGATCACGCGCCGTCGCCGGGTCCGGGCGGCCCTTTAGGAGCCCTCGCCGGGTTTTTCGCTGAAATGCTTTTCGAACTTGTCGGTCTCCCGCTCCCACTCGGCGGCGTCGGCGGGCGGCGCTCCCTTGACCGTGATGTTGGGCCAGATGCGCGCGTAGTCGGTGTTGACGCGCAGCCATTTGCCATCGGGATCGTCCTCGGTGTCCGGCTTGATGGCGTCCACCGGGCATTCGGGTTCGCACACGCCGCAGTCGATGCACTCGTCGGGGTTGATGGCCAGGAAATTCTCGCCCTCATAGAAGCAGTCGACCGGGCAAACTTCCACGCAGTCCATGTACTTACATTTGATGCAGGCGTCAGTGACGATGTAGGTCATCAAGCAACTTCTGGCGGATGGGGCGCGGGGCGGACGGGCGCGGCCGGGTTGTTTTTCAGCCCCCAAGCTTCATTGTCAATGGCAGGAGATCGCGAAGCGGCGGACGTCTCCAGCGGCCGAAAGAGGGCGCGCGCCTCCGCGGGCGGACCGCGGCGCCATCCGAGCCCTTCGACACGCAGCGCCGTCAAGCGCCCCCCGATGGCGAACACCAGATGGTCGCCCACCTTCACGCTTCTCGAAGGCTTGTCCGCACGACTTTGCACCCCGTTGCGCGTCTGGCGGATACGTCCGGTTTGAACCCAGGCGCCGCTCTGGGCGCGGGTCTTGAAAAATCGCGCCCGCCACAGCCAGACGTCGATACGGCAGACAGCGATTTGGCCGGTCTGGTCAGGCACGGGCGGAGGCTCGGACGCGGCGACGGCGGGGACGCCGCTTCCGGCTCGGCGCGGCTTTCAGGACCGCGAGAGCGGCGAACGGCGAAGCGGGCGCGAATCGCGGCGGCGCGGCGCGCGAGGCAGGAGCCTTGCGCCGTCGCCACGTCGTCGGGGCGCCGGGCCTTTCGCCTCCCGCCGGCTCGAAGCCCAGGCCGCGTAGGATCTCGCGGGCCTCGATCTCACTCCACGCCAGCTGATCGAGGGCGCCGGGCGGGAGAACCGCCCCATCACCCCGCCTCGCGAGCCCGCGCAGGATCGTGTCCAGGCGCTCCAGCGATTCCACCGGCACGGCCCATCCTCCCACGGCCACGAGGCCGCGCAGGCCCAGGGCGTGGGTGGGCGGCGCCGGATCGGCGAGGCGACGCGGCGGGGCGGTCGGCGCCGGGCCCAAGACTGACCAATCGGGGTCGGCCTGCGCCGCGAAGGCGCCGGCCAAGGCCCGCGCGTCGGCGGTCAACTGGGCGGGAAGAAAGAGGCTGAACGCGCCGATGCGCACGCCAAGGCTCCGCAGGGCTCGCCGCTCGGCCTTGCTCAAGGCGGCGAGATGGGGCTCCATGCCCAAGCGAGCCACGGCGCCGCCGGCCTCTATCAGGCGATAGGCAAGGCCACGCGCCAGTCCCTTCAACGCTCCGCTGGCCACCGCCTCGCCAAGCTGCTTGAGAACCCCAAGGCGCCGCCCGGTCTCCGCCGCGACGAACGCCTCCAGGCGGCGGGCGGCCCGCGCCCTGGCGGCCGGGGGGCCGAGGTCCCCGTAAAGATTGACACGCGGATTGAACGGCTGGTCGCCGGCGAGGCGCCCCGCCGCCTCGCCCCGCCATAGCACGACCCCATCGGGACTGAGGGCGAAGGCCTCATCCGGCTCGGCGGCTAGCGCGCCCAGCCGGCGTGCGAGCTGAGGCGCGACCGCGCGTTGGGCGGCGGCGCGCAAGGCCTTTTGCGCCAACGGGCCGGCTCCGGCGGCGGATTCAAAGCGCAGACCCTCGAGCTTGCCGACGATGTGTCCCTCAACGGTGACGGACCCGTCGGCGGCGACGCCGGCCATCAGTTCGTCGACCCGGCCGAGGCCGCGGATCAAGGCGCTGGTGCGCGCATCGATGAACCGGGCCATGAGCTTTTCGTGCAGAGCGTCGGAGAGACGGTCTTCGAGGCGCAAGGTCGCTTCACGCCAATGGTCGGGATCGGCCAGCCAGTCGGGTCGGTTAGCGATGTAGGCCAAGGTGCGCACGCCGGCCAGTCGCGTGGAGATGGCCTCGATTTCGCCGTCCACCCGGTCCAGCGGGCGCCACTGCGCGGCCATCCAGTCGTCCGGCACGCGACGCGCGCCCAGGCTCAAGTGGTCGAAGAGGTCGGCGGCCAGACGCACGTGATCCTCGAGCGTGGTCTTGCGAAAATCCGGCGTCTGGCACGCGTCCCAGAGGCGAACGAGGTTGGATCGATCCGCGCACCTGGCGCCTGCCGCGCCGCCTTCCACCACGAGCCGTAGCGTCGTTTCGTCCAGGGCGTCCCGCGACGCCTCGAGGCCGGATCGCGGAGGAGGCGCGGCGAGCGAGTCCAGCAGGCCCCTCAGAGATTGAAAGTCGAGCTCGCGATTGCGCCACCGCGCCAGGGCCACCGGCTTGAACCGGTGGTTTTCGACGGCGCCGACCAGTTCCTCCGCCATGAGTTCGCAGGCGCCGGTGACCCCGAATGTCCCATCGCTGCGATAGCGTCCGGCGCGGCCGGCGATCTGACCGATCTCATGGGCGAAAAGAGGCCGGGTGCGTCGGCCGTCGAACTTGCGTAGGCCCGCGAAGGCTACGTGATCGACATCCATGTTGAGGCCCATGCCGATGGCGTCGGTGGCGACCAGGAAGTCCACTTCGCCCGACTGGTAGAGGGCGACCTGGGCGTTGCGGGTCCGAGGCGAGAGCATGCCCATGACCACCGCCGCGCCGCCGCGTTGGCGGCGGATGAGTTCGGCGATGGCGTAGACCTCGTCGGTGGCGAAGGCGACCACGGCGCTGCGGCGGGGCAGCCGCGAGACCTTCTTGCCTCCGCCATAGGTCAGGGCGGAAAAGCGTTCTCGAGTGACGATCTCCGCATCGGGCGTCAGGGCGCGGATGAGCGGCGCCATGGTCGCGGCCCCCAGAAGCATCGTCTCGCAGCGTCCCCGGGCGTGAAGCAGGCGGTCGGTGAACACGTGGCCGCGCTCGGGATCGGCGGCCAGCTGAATTTCGTCGACAGCCAGGAACTCGACGTCGCGAGCCAGCGGCATGGCCTCCACCGTGCAGACGAAGTAGTGCGCCCGCGGCGGGACGATCCTCTCCTCGCCGGTGATCAAGGCGACGGCGCGAGGCCCCCGCGCCCTCACGATGCGGTCGTAGATCTCCCGCGCCAGCAGGCGCAGGGGCAGGCCGATCATCCCCGAGGCATGGCCCAGCATGCGCTCGACCGCCAGGTGTGTCTTGCCGGTGTTGGTCGGTCCCAGGACCGCGACGAGATGGGAGGGCGCCCCTCCCAAAGGCCGGTGACTCATGGCCCCAGATGTGGGCCAGGACGGCGCCGCCCGCAAGCGACGGCGCTCCAGTAGACGAGGAGAACAAGGTTCGCGAATAAGTGGTCAAGGCCCGCGCGGCGCTTTGTCCTACACGACCACTTTTTAACTGAGACAATAGCGACTCCTGGGCCAGCCGCACTAGTGTCGGTCGGCCTCGCTGAGCGACATTCGGGGTGTCGATCGGCCGTTGAAATTGTCACCTGGAGGTCACCGGTGACGTGGGGCGAACCGCCGGCCTGCCGTCGAGACCCGGCGGCGCCGGGGCTTCTGCTCTCTCGCGCACGCGCCTGATCGTTGACACTGGCCCCGGCATGGGTGACCGCCTTTTTTATCCTGCCGCTTCCGATCGATTTCAAAGGAATCCGATCATGTCCGCCGGCCGCCAGATCCATCTCGTTCGCCGACCGAGCGGCGTTCCGGTCCCCGCGGATTTCGCGGTCGTCGAGGTGACCGTTCCCGACGCCGGCGACGGCGAGGTCCAGGTTCAGAATGTGCTGATGTCCGTGGATCCCTACATGCGGCCACGCATGACTGCGGACCAGGCTCTGGGTGTTCCCATGATCGGGGGCGGCATCGGCCGGGTCGTGCAGTCCCGAAATCCCAAGTTCCGTGAGGGCGACCTGGTGCGCCATGGCGCGGGCATGCAGGAGCGCTTCGTCTCCGACGGCAAGGGGCTCCAGGTTCTGACGCCCGACCCGGACCTGCCCTTGAGCGTCTACATGCACGCCCTGGGCGGCACCGGGATCACCGCCTATGGCGGCCTCTTGGAAACCGGCGCCCTGAAGGACGGCGAGCAGGTGTTCGTCTCCACCGCCGGGGGCGCGGTCGGCTCGGCGGCCGCCCAGATCGCCAGGATCAAGGGCTGCTATGTGGTCGGCTCGACGGGCTCGGACGCCAAGGCGGCCTGGCTGCGCGACGAAGCCGGTCTGGACGCGGTGATCAACTACAAGACCCAACCCCTGGCCCAGGCCCTGAAAGCCGCGACGCCCAAGGGCGTCGACGTCTATTTCGAGAACGTCGGCGGCGCGCACCTGGACGCTGCCCTGCCGCGGATGAACCCACGCGGCCGGATCCCGGTCTGCGGCATGATCTCGACCTATAACGGCGCCGGCGAGGGGGTGAGGAACCTCTCGGCGCTGATCTATGGCCGTATCCGCATGGAAGGCTTCGTCGGCGGCGATTTTCCCCATCTGGCCGCCCAGTTCCGCGAAGACATGACGCTCTGGCTGAAGGAAGGCCGGGTCAAGTACCAGGAGACCGTCCTCGAGGGCTTCGAGCGCGCGCCCGAAGGTCTGATCGGCCTTTTCTTAGGGGTCAACAGGGGCAAGATGCTGATCCAAGTGTCTGACTGATGGTGGGGCGCGCACCGCCACGCAAATTGATGGAGGACCATTGCATGACCACCCGGGCGATGACCGACGAGGTCAGGGACGATCTGCTGGACCGTGGCTATTCGCGTCGCCAGCTGGGGCGCATCGCGGCGGCGTTCGGGGTGGGCGCGGCGGCGGCAAGCATGGGCCGGCCGGCCTGGGCTTTGGGGGCGGCGCCGGCCGTTATCCCGGGCCCTTCGCCGGCGGGGATGGTGCGGATCAACTTCAACGAATGCTGGACCGGCCCCATGGCGCCCGGCGCTCTGGCCGCGGCGGCGATCATCGCTTCGAGCAACCGCTATGACCCGCGTGACGAGCGCAACGACTTCATCAGGACGGTGACGCGGGTCGAGGGCGTGCCCAACGATCATGTGGCCCCCTGGCCCGGTTCCAGCGATCCCCTGTCACGTTCGGTCGTCACCTTCTGTTCTCCGAGGAGAGGTCTGGTGACCGCCGATCCGACCTTCGAGCTGGCCGGCCAGACGGCGCGGTGGCTGGGCGCGCCGGTGAAGCGGGTCCCGCTCACGCCCGACTACGCCCACGACGTGAAGGCCATGCTGGCCACCGATCCGAACGCCGGCCTCTATTATGTCGTCACGCCCAACAACCCGACCGGCACGGTGACGCCGCTGGCCGACATCGAGTGGCTCCTCGCCAACAAGCCGGCCGGATCCATGGTCCTGGTCGACGAGGCCTATATCCACTTCGCCGGAACGCCCACCGCGTCCTGGCTGGTCGCCGCGGGCAAGGACGTGATCGTGCTGCGCACCTTCTCGAAGATCTTCGGCATGGCCGGCATGCGCCTGGGCTACATGATGGCCAGGCCCGATGTTATCGCCAAGATGATGCGCTACGACGGCGGCGTGCAGTCGGGCTCCCTGCCCATGCCCTCGCTCGTCTGCGCCACGGCCAGCCTCGCCGCCGCCGACCTCATCGCCGCGCGCAAGAAAGAGATGGAGGCCGCGCGCTCTATGACCCTGGCGCATCTCGCCAAGCGCGACCTGATGGTCCTGCCGACCCACGCCAACATGTTCATGATCGATTGGAAGACCAGGCCGGCCAGAGAGATGCAGGCGGCTTTCCTCGCCCAGAACGTCGAGATCGGCCGCTCCTGGCCGATCTGGCCGACCCGCTCGCGCGTCACGGTGGGCTCGATGAACGACATGGCCGCCTTCTGCGCCGCGCTCGACCGGGTGTTAGGACCGCCCTTTGGGAATGTCACTGGCGCATAGATATTGTCATTCTTTTCCTTTGTTTTCGGGGGTCCGGGGGGACTTTGAAGCCGAAAAATCCCTGCCGGAGCCGGCGTCACTGAGTGTCACCGTCGATGTCACGTTAGGAGGCGGAATGTCCCCTCGATGTCATCTGGTGACACTCGCGTCGTCCCTGCCCAAAGCCGAAAATAACTGGTCGATCTCGGCGTCGGTCCCGACGGCGATCCGAAGATGGTTGGAAATGCGCGGAGCGGGGAAGTGGCGCACCAGGACCGCGTGCTCGCGCAGCGCCGCAGCCAGTGCGGCGCCTTCGTGCGCCGGATGGCGGGCGAAGACGAAATTGGCGCAGGAAGGCAGCACTTCGAAGCCAAGCTGGACGAGGCCTCGCGTCAGCCGCTCCCGGCCGGCGACCACGGCGGCCCGACTCTGCCGGAAGTAACGCTCGTCCTCTAGCGCGGCGACGGCGCCGGCCTGGGCCGGCTGGCCGAGTGGGTAGCAGTTGAAGCTGTCCTTGACCCGGTTCATCGCCTCGATGAGGCCCGCATCGCCGATGGCGTAGCCTACACGCAGGCCGGCCAGGGCCCGCGACTTGGACATGGTTCGCACCACCAGGAGGTTTGGGTGCGAAGCGATGAGTGGGATGGCCGTCTCGGCCCCGAAATCCACATAGGCCTCGTCGATCACCACGGGCGCGTCGGCATGCTCATCCAGCAGCGTTGCAATCTCCGCGCGCGAGAGCGCGATGCCGGTCGGCGCGTTCGGATTGGCCAGGATGATCGCCCCTGCCGGCCGGCGGTAGTCCGCGATGCGCACCCGCATGGCGTCATCGAGCGGCACAGTCGCAAAGGCGATCCCAAACAGGCGGGACCAGACCTCGAAGAAGCCGTAGGTGATGTCGGGAAAGAGCAAGGGCGCGTCGTGCTTGAGCAAGGCGGCAAAGGCGTGCGCCAGCACCTCATCGGAGCCGTTGCCCACGAACGCCTGCTGGGGGCCGACATGGTGATATTCGGCCAGGGCCTGGCGCAGCGCCGTGGCCTCCGGGTCCGGATACAGGCGCAGCGTGTCGGCCGCCTCGGCGCGGATCGCTTCGAGCACGCGCGGCGACGGACCGAGCGGGCTTTCATTGGTGTTGAGCTTGACCAAGCCCGGCAGGCGGGGCTGCTCGCCCGGGACATAGGGTGACAACTCGCGCGCCAGATCGCTCCAGAGACCGTTCATTTGTGCCGCTCGCGAAGGGCGGCGGCGACGTCGTTCCAATTGAAGCCTCTCGCCTCCATCAGGACGGCGAGGTGGTAGACGAGGTCGGCGGTTTCCTCGATGCAGCCCTCACGGTCCCGGGTGACCGCGGCCAGGGCGACCTCGAGCCCTTCCTCGCCGATCTTCTGGGCGATCCTGGAAGGCCCTTCGGCGAGGAGCCGGGCGGTGTAGCTGGTCTCGCCGCCGCTCTTGGCGCGTTCGTGGACGATCTGGCCCAGGGTCGCGAGCCAGCCGAACCCCTCCGCGCCCTCCTCGCTAAAGCAGCTGATGGATCCCAGGTGGCAGGTAGGACCGGCCGGCTCTGCTCTCACCAGCAAGGCGTCGTTGTCGCAGTCGGCGAAGACGCCCTTCACGGCGAGCTGAGCGCCGCTGGTCTCGCCCTTTTGCCACAGGCGTCCCTTGGAGCGGCTGAAGAAGGTGGCCACGCCGGTGCTGAGTGTCGCGTCGAGCGCCTCGCGGCTCATGTAGCCGAGCATGAGCACCTGACCTGTCTGGCTGTCCTGCACGACGGCGGGGATCAGCCCGTTCATCTTGTCCCAGGCGAGGTCGGCGACGTCGGCCGCGCCTAGCGCCGCACTTCGATCCCGCATGTGCCGAGATACTCCTTGAGACTGGGGATGGAGACGATGCGATCGTGAAAGACCGTCGCGGCCAGGGCGCCGCTCACGCCTGATTTTTCGAATATCTCGCGGAAATGTTCGGGCGCGCCCGCGCCGCCCGAAGCAATCACCGGCGTCGTCGCCGCGGCGGCCACGGCGGCGCAGTGGGCGATGTCGTAGCCGGCGCCAACACCGTCGCGGCCCATGCAGTTGAGCACGATTTCGCCGGCCCCGCGCTCGATCGCCTCCTTGATCCACGCGAGGGTGCGCCAACCCGTTTCGAAGGTCTCTTCGACGCTGCCGGTAAATTGGTGGACGAAATAGTCGCCGTCTCTAGTGTCGCTGTCGACGCCGAGCACCACACACTGGCGGCCGAAATCGCCCGCCAACTCCCCGATCAGCGCCGGGCGCTCGAGAGCGGGAGAGTTGATCGATACCTTGTCGGCGCCGGCGCCCAGGCACGCGGCGGCCTGGTCTCGGGTGCGCACCCCGCCGGCCACGGTGAAGGGAATGTCGATCACTCGCGCCACGCGTCCGACCCACGCGGGTTCGAGGGTGCGACCCTCGGCGCTGGCGGTGATGTCATAGAAGACGAGCTCGTCGGCGCCTTCCTCGCGGTAGCGCAGGGCGTGTTCGACGATGTCGCCGACGTCCCGGTGGTCGCGGAACCTGACGCCCTTGACGACGCGGCCGTCCTTCACGTCGAGGCAGGCGATGATCCTACGGGCGGGCAACTTCCATCGCCTCCGCCAGGTCGAATTTTCCCTCCCAGAGCGCCTTGCCGACGACGGCGCCAGCGGCCCCGGCCTGCGCCAGGTCGCGGAGGTCGTCCAGCGAGGCGACGCCGCCGGACGCCTGTATCTGGAGGTGTGGCGTCCGCTGCGCGGCCTCGGCAATCAGGGCGAGGTTGGGGCCGGCCAGCATGCCGTCACGGCCGATATCAGTCACCAAAAGATGCCTCGCCCGTGGATAATGTCCCACGGCTTCCCAAAGGCTTACGCCCGAGGTCTCGGCCCAGCCGCCGGTCGCGACGACCGGCTCGCCGGCGATGACGTTGACATCGAGGGCGAGGACGATCCGGTCGACGCCGAACGCGTCGAGCCATCCCGCCACCACCTCCGGCGCCTTGACCGCGAGGCTGCCGACGGCGACCCGGGCCACGCCGGCGTCGAACATCGCCCGCAGCTGGGCGGCCTCGCGAAAACCCCCGCCGACCTGCAGCCTGGCGGCCGACTTCGACGCCAGATCGGCCAGCAATGCGTGCTGACGGGGGACACCGGCGCGTGCGCCGTCGAGGTCGACCACGTGCGCCCATTGTGCGCCGGCCCGCGCGTATTCGCGCAGAGCTTGTGCGGGTTCTGAGCGGTATCGGGTGGGACGCTCGAAGCAGCCCTGTTTCAGGCGAACGCAGCGGCCGCCCATCACGTCGATGGCGGGGTAAACGATCATGGGGCGAGGAAGGCCGCCAGGACTCGCGCCCCTGCCTCGCCGCTGCGTTCGGGATGGAACTGGACGCCGAGGTAGTTGCCGCGCCGCACAGCGGCGGGAATGGCACGCCCGTGTTCGGCGGTGGCGATGCTCCAGGGCCCGTCGTCGCACGCGTAGCTGTGCGCGAAATAGACGTAGTCGCCGCTCTTCAGGCCCAGGGTCTCGTCACGGACCGAAAGCCGGCTCCAGCCCATGTGCGGGACCGGCAGGCCGGGCCCCGGCGCCAGTTTGCGGACCGCGCCCTCGATGACGCCCAGGCAGTCGGTGTCCTCCTCCTCGCTGCGCTCGAAGAGGAGGTGCATGCCCAGGCAGATGCCGAGCACCGGCTGGCGCAGGGCGCGGAGGGGGGCGGCAAGGCCGAGCGCGGTGATCCGCGCCATGGCATAGCCCGCCGATCCGACGCCGGGCAGTACGACGCGGTCGGCGCCGGCGATGATGGCTGCGTCGTTGGTAGTGACCGGCGCGAGGTCGAGGCGCTCGAAGGCCATGGCCACCGAGCCGACATTGCCGCAGCCCAGATCGGCGATCGCGAGCTTCACAGGACCCCCTTTGTGCTCGGAAGCACCCTGGGGTCGGCCTCGCGCCCGACGGCCTGGCGCAGGGCGCGGCCGAACGCCTTGAAGCAGGCCTCGGTCTTGTGGTGGTCGTTGTCGCCGGCGACGCGGACATGGATCGCCGCGCCCAGGCTCTGGCTCAGCGAGCGGAAGACGTGCGCCGTCATCTGGGTCGGATAGGCGCCGATGTGGCTGGCCGCGAAGTCGCCCTCAAAGACGCAGAAGGGGCGCCCCGAGAGGTCGATGAGGACATGCGCCTGCGTCTCGTCCATCGGCAGGGAAAAGCCGAAGCGGGCGATGCCCCGCCGCTCGCCCAGGGCCTGGGAAAGCGCGGCGCCCAGGGCGAGGGCGCAGTCCTCCAGGCTGTGGTGGGCGTCGATGGCAAGGTCGCCCTCGCAGGCGAGGTTGAGCGAAAAGCCGCCGTGGGCCGCCACCTGGTCGAGCATATGGTCGAAGAAGGCGACGCCCGAATCGATCCGCCGCGGCGCCGCCGCGTCGAGATCGACGGCGACTGCGATCCGGGTCTCGCGGGTGTCGCGGACGACTTCGGCGCGGCGCCTGGGCCGCCCTGATGTCGGGACGCCGAAGGCGGCGAGGACGGCCGCGTTCTCGGCTTCCGCGCCGACAGTGATGCGAACGGCGCCCGGCGCGATGTCGGGCAGAAAGCGGACGCGTATGCCAAGCCCGCGGAGGCGGCCCCCCAGGCCTTCAGCGTCCTTCACCTCGAGCAGGACGAAGTTGCCTAACCCCTCGCGGACCCGATCCACCAGTGGTGACGTGACGAGGGCCTCGGCCATGCGCCGCCGATCGGCGATGGTCGTCGCGATCCGTTCCTCGTGCAGGGGCCGGCGGGACGGCGAGAGCGTGGCGAGGGCGGCCTGGACCGAATGGCTCGGCAGCGACGAGGGGGCCAGCGCCCGACCGACCAGCCCGATCAATTCGGGGGCGCCGATGGCCGCACCGATCCGGGCGCCGGCGAGGCCCCACCCTTTAGAGAAAGAGCGCAGGACGACCAGATTGTCCAAGCGCGCGGCCTCCGGCGCCAGGCTGGCGGCCGGCGAGAACTCGATGAGGGATTCATCGACCACCAGGATGGTTTCGGTAAGCGCGTCGGCCACCGCGAGCACATCGTCCGGCGCGATGGGATCGCCCGTCGCGCCGTTGGGCGAGGCGATGAAGGCGAGTTTCAGGGACGGCTCGGCGCGCGCGGCTCGGATGAAGGCCTCGGCGTCGAAGGCGAAGCCGCCGGACGGCCGGACTTCGATCACGCGGGCGCCCTGGACCTTCGCGGACCAGACGGCGGCCGGGCAGGCGCCCTGGAACAGGGCGATGGCGTCCATGCCTACGCGGCAGAAGGTTCGGATCAGGAGGTCGGCGGCGTCGTCCGCGCCGCGGGTGACGAGCAAACTCTCGGCCTCCACGCCGTAGAGCGCCGCCATGGCCTGCGCCAACCTGGCCGGCCTGGGTTCCGGATAGTGGTGGGCGTTGGCGCCCAGGGGGTCATCATAGAGCGGCGGCCAGGGGCTCTCATTGGCGTCGAGGCGGATGGCGTCGGGCTCGCAGGCGCCGCCGAACCGTTCCACATCGACCGATAGGCCAAGGTCCAGGATCTCGGGGCGGGCCAGTCTGGCGGCGAGGGAGGTCATGGCGAGCACGCGGTGGTGCGGGCTTCGGCGGCGCGGGCGTGCGCCTCCAACCCTTCGAGGCGGGCGAGGGCGGCGGCCGGGGCGGCGACGTGGCGGGCCGCCGCCGCCGTGACGGTCTGAACGCTGATGGCCTTCAGGAAAGTGAAGACCGAGACGCCGCTCCAGGCGCGCGCCGCGCCGTCGGTGGGCAGAACATGGCTCGAACCGGCGAGGTAGTCGCCGAAGGTCTCGGCGGCCAGGTGGCCGGCGAAGACGGCTCCGGCGTTGCGCGCCAGGCTGACCAGCGGCCCCGGATCGGCCACAGCCAGAGAGAGATGCTCGGGAGCATAGAGGTTGGCGACGGCCATGGCCGACTCCAGGGTCTCCACGATTATGGTGCGCGCGGCGCCGAGCGAAGCCTCGGCCATGGCGCGGCGGGGCAGGCCGGTGAGCAGGTCGCCAAGGCGCGTCTCGACGTCCGCACCCAGGCGCGCCGAGGGGGTGACCAGCAGCACCTGGGCGAAGGGGTCATGCTCGGCCTGGCTCATCAGGTCGGCGGCGACGAGGCGCGCATCGGCGGTGTCATCGGCGACGACCAGGAGTTCGCTGGGCCCGGCCGGCAGGTCGATGGCCGGGCCGCCGGGGAGAGCGGCGAGGCACATCTTGGCCTGCGCCACATAAGCATTGCCCGGGCCGCAGATCTTTGCCACCGGCGCGATGTCGCCCGCCCCCAGACCCATGGCCGCGATCGCCTGCGCCCCGCCCAGGGTCCAGACCGCGCCGACGCCGCACATCTCGGCGGCCAGGGCGACGAGGGGGTCAAGGGCGCCGCCCCGCCGCGGCGGCGTGCAGACGACCAACTCCTCCACGCCGGCCGCGCGCGCCGGAACGGCCAGCATCAGCAGGGTGGAAAAGAGCGGCGTCGCGCCGCCAGGGATATAGAGCCCCACCCGGTCCAGCGCGCGCCACACCTTGCGCACCGTTAGGCCCGGCAGGGTCTCCACGGCGTGTTCCGCCGGCAGGCTTGCGGCGTGAAAGGCGGTGATGTTGCGCCAGGCGAGCTCGATGGCCGCCAGATCGCTCGGCGCCAGGCGCCGGCGCGCCTCGGCGGCGATGGGCGCCACGGGGACGAGGCGCGGCGCGGCACCGTCCAGGCGTTCCGCATGCTCGACCACCGCCTCCCAGCCGCGCGCCCGGACATCATCGATGATGGCGCCGACGCTCATCCGAAGGGCGGGATCGTCGCGCCGGGCGGGGCGGGCGAGGGCCAAGCGCTTCTCGTCAGCCGAAAGTCGGTTCCAGACGAAGCGCTTCACATCATCATCTTTTCGATGGGCATGACCAGGATCGCCGAGGCGCCAGCCGCCTTGAGCGCCTGCAGGGTCTCCCAGAACACCGACTCCTGGCAGACGGCATGGACCGCGAAATGTCCCGGCCGGCCGCGCAGAGGGAGGATGGTGGGCGCCTCCGCGCCCGGAAGAAGCCGGCTGATCTCGTCCAGCGACTCCTCGCCGGCGTTGAGCATGATGTATTTGGATTCCTTTGTGGCCAGCACCCCGTCGATGCGCCGCAGTAGCTGGTCGGCCAGGTCCTTCTTCTCCGGCGAAAGGGCCTTGCCTGTGCGGATGAGAACCGCCTCGCTCTCCAGGACGGTTTCCACCGCGCGAAGGCCGTTGGATTCCAGCGTCGCCCCGGTGGAGACGAGGTCGCAGACGAAGCTGGCGATCTCCAGCCGAGGGGCCAGCTCCACCGCTCCGTTCATCTTCACCACCAGGGCGTCGATCCCCCGCTCGCCTAAGTAGCGCTGCAGCAGGCGCGGATAGGAGGTGGCGATCCGCTCGCCCTGCAGCGACCGTGGGCCCTCCCACGGCGCGCGCTGCGGCGCCGCGATGCGCAGGCCGCAGCGGCCAAAGCCCAGCGGCGCGATGACCTCGAACCGCGGCGCCGTTTCGCCCAGGGCGAACTCCTCCACCACATTGCGCCCGACGATGCCGAACTCGCACGCCCCGTCGCTGACGAAGGTCGGGATGTCGTCGTCGCGCACGAACATCAGGTCGATGGCGAAATTCTCCACCCGCGCGGTGAGGTCGTTCTTGCCGTGCTGTATGCGCAGGCCCGCGTCGCGCAGCAGCCCCAGGCTGGTGTCGGAGAGCCGGCCGGCCTTCTGGATAGCCAGGTGCAGGCGCGCGCCGTCAGCGAACATGGCTTGACGCCAGCCTGTCGATGACGGTGCGATAGCCGTGATGCGGCGCCTGGCGAAGAAACCTCGCCACGCGGACTATGGTGGTGGTGCTGACCCCGGTGACCTCGTGGATCTCGCGATAGGTGAGGTCGGTCCCGTCCAGCAGCCGCGCCACGTGCCATCTCTCGGCGAGCGTCCGCTCCTCGGCCGGCGTGCAGAGGTCGGCTAGCAGCCTCCCCATTTCGCCGCGATCGGCCGGACTGAGCAGGGCGTCGCACAGATCCCCCGTGAGTCTTGCGGGATCGCGCGTGGCGGCGACGGCGGGTCTGGGTTTTCGGGCCATCTGTTCCAATGTGATAATACAATCAAACAGCGTTATGGTCGCGTCCGCCGCCTGATGCAAGGGGCGCCCGCCGCTTGTGCCCCGGCTGAAGACATCGTCAGAACGTTGTTTCACTGTGTTAGCATGATGAAACACGCCGCGCCGGCGTGAGAGGCCCGTGAATGAGACTTTGGCCCGATGGGCCGCGGGCAAAGGGCTTTGGATCTCGCACCGCAGTTGCTCGAAGACGATCGATTCATCCGGCCGCCGGCGCCGCGTCGGATCGAAGTGTCATCAGAAATAGTCCGCCGGATCGTAGCTTGATCGGAACGTCATGAAGCTGATCTGGGCCGTCCCTCGCTCCAGAGGGGTGCCGGACAGGGTGAGGCACTTGAAGAGCCCACTGGCGACGCCGGCGGCGACGCCCCAGGTGGCGTCGTAGGGCAGGCCCGCCGAGAGCTCCGATCGGTCGCCGCGCATTGTAAGATGCGCGACGCCGAG
>Ga0182024_10001047_pt1 | contig 71906 bp, 57 predicted proteins | sample P32metaG_FD_120480 | JGI IMG/M metagenome (GOLD analysis project Ga0182024, IMG submission 120480) | Permafrost microbial communities from Stordalen Mire, Sweden - P3-2 metaG (Illumina Assembly) | ecosystem: Environmental > Terrestrial > Soil > Wetlands > Permafrost | place: Sweden: Stordalen...
CATCCTCGGCGAACGTGGCGGCAACGCCCTGTTCTTAATTGACGGACTTCCCAATCGTGACGATTTCAACGGCGGCCCCTCCGGCCAGTTCAACCAGGACTCCATTCTGGAATTTCAAGTAGTCACCGCGGGCTACAAAGCCGAATTCGGCCACGCCTCCGGCGGCATCATCAACGTAGTCACCCGCAGCGGCACCAACGATTGGCACGGCGGCGTCTCCGTTTTCCATCGCAACTCGGTTCTCGACTCCAACAACGTTCCCGACGCCAGCACCGGCGCCCCCTTCTTGCTCCGCTGGGATCCCACCGCCTACATTGGCGGCCCTATCCTGAAAGACAAAGTCTTCTTCTTCGGTTCCGTCGAGCGCATCCTCGAAAGCCGCGACCTCAACTTCATCTTCAACCCAGACCTTCCCTCCAGCCTGGTCGCCTTCGAAGCCCCTTTCAACAAGCATTCGCTCACCTACGACACCCGTGCTCGCGCAAAACTCGATGAGAATTTCTTCCGTCACCGCATCTCCGAGCAAATCAACTACACCAATACGCACATCACCGACTACTTGCCACTTACGTCGGCCCCCCTAAACCTGCCAGACACGCGCCAGAATCTGGACGATCGCACGCTCATGCTTGGCCTCACCGATCTCTGGTCGCTCGGCAGCGCGTCCAATCCCTGGATTGTGAACTCCTACTTCCAATATCGCGCAGACCCGTCGCGCACCAGCCCCTCCCACCCCCAGTCTGGCATCCCCAACAATCTCTTCAATCTCTACAGCGGCTACACCAGCAACAGCGAATTCGGCGACCTCGGCCAGACCTCTTTCGGCCCCGGCTACAACTCCTTCACCTTCTATCAAAAATATATTTCCACCGGCTCGAACGCAGGCAAACAGTTCGGCCACCACAACCTGAAATTCGGCTGGGACTTTCAGAACACCAAGGTGGATGGCGCCGAACCCAACAACTTCTTCACCCAGCTCTTCGCTACCGTCGACGATTTCAACACGTTCGGCCCCATCAACTCCGGCCTGAACTTGATCACGCTGCAATCCGGACCCACACCCACATCCAACGACGTCCACATCCGCAACAATTACAACGGCCTGTTCGTCCAGGATGACTGGCGTCTGACGCAAAAACTCACCGTCAACGCGGGCCTGCGCTGGGATTACGACTCACGCTTCCCCAACAAGACCGATTTCTCTCCACGTATCGGCGCCGCATGGCAACTCAATTCCAAGACCGTAATAAATGCCAGCTTCGGCGTGTTCTATGACCAATTCCGCGAAGGCGTAGCCCGTGACATCCCAGCATTCGGCGGCGCAGACATCCAGCGCGAACGCCTGTTGTCTTTCCCGCGCCTCTTCTACGGCAATCCGACAACCCTCACGAGTATTTTCCAAACTCTAGGCCGCCCGACTGTTTGCGTCGCAAACGTACTGACCGAAGCCCAAGTGATGGCCCAAGGCGCCACCTGTCCGAACGGCACCGGCTCCACTCTCTACGGCATCGACTATCTCAACAGCGTAGTCGCTCCAGGCCACGCCCCCATTCCCGCAAACACCGCCGTCAACATGAGCAACATCCAATCGCTAAGCGGTTACACTCCGGATCAATTCTTAGCCGCGGCTGACGCGGCGATTGCGAATCTCGCCGGCGCCAACACCACTCTAACGGTCCCCGCCAACTACTGGTCGTGGGATCCCTTCGGCAATCTAACCACCATCGGTGGCATTAACGGCACCGCCGGCGAAGTTCCCATCACCGTCGATCCCGGCTTCAAGGTCCCGCGAACCTACAACGCCCACGTCGGAATCCAGCGCCAAATCGGCAACGATATGGTAGTAACCTTCGACTACTACCACAAAAATATCGACGACATCCTAACCGTCCGCGCCACCAACCTGGCCTTCGAAGCTCGCATCCCCGGCTTCGGAAACGAACTTGTCCCCGGCACTGGTCCCAAGAAAATCGAAAGTTACGGCCCCTGGGGCCAGGGCACCTACGACGGGTTCACCGTCGGTTTCCAAAAGCGCATGTCCCATCACTTTACCGTGCAGGCCAACTACACCTACGCCCATGCCATCGACAACGTAATCAATTCCACGCTAGCTACGGAAATTCAAAGCGGCGAAGGCGTAAACTTCCTAGCCATCAACGGCCTGACCGACAGTTTCGTAGGCGTTCCGCCGGTAGTAACCGATCCCGGCGATCCCTCGAGCGGCTGCCCATCGCAAACCAATGCCACCCATTCCTTCATAGCCTGCAACGGCAATCCCGTACCGCAAGCCGGAAAATTCTATAACGGCGCCAACCTCGACAAAGGCCCGTCCGACCTGGCCCTCAATCACACCTTCCTATTCCACGGCATCTACGAACTACCGTGGAAATTCGAAATCTCCGGCATCTTCCGCGCCCAGAGTGGATTCCATTACAGCGAATCCCCAGCCGACGGCGGCGTAGACGTAGACGGCGACGGCCTGGTCAATGGCCTAGACTTCATGCTGGGCCGCAACACCCAAACCGCTCCACCCTTCGTCAACATGGATATGCGGGTAAGCAAGCGTTTTAATATCGGAGAGCACCTCCGAGCTCAAGTGCTCTTCGAAATGTTCAATCTCTTCAACCGCGATAACACCGCCGCGGTCCAAACCCTCGAAGGCTCAACTCCGGCAGTCGGCTCCACGCTGCAATATCTACCAGGTCGCGAAGGCCAAGTCGGAATTCGCCTAGAGTTCTAAGCGATTGAACATCCATCATAACAACCAGAGCGGCCACTCAAATGGCCGCTCTCGTTTTTTCCGCCCACTTTCCCCGTCGCCGTCACCCGCCAACAACCTTGTAAGGGCGCAGCACTGCTGCGCTCCAGTCCGGCAAGATCGATCACGCTCGGAACACCCGCCTCAAGGAGAACTCGATGCGTTTCGGTAAATGCGTAATCCTCATTTTGCTTGTATCGCTAGCCCAAACGAATTTCGCTCAATCCACCACATTCGATCTCCTAGTCTCCGGCGCCCAAGTAATCGACGGCACCGGCAACCCCTGGTACATCGCCGACGTCGGAATCCGCGAAGGCAAAATCGCTGAAATCGGTAATCTCACCCACCGCGCCGCAAAACGCACCATCGACGCCCACGGCCTGACCCTAACCCCAGGCTTCATCGATATGATGTCCGGCACCACGCTCCCACTCTTGCTAGATCCAATAACCGCCCAAAGCAAACTCCGCCAAGGCGTAACCACCATGATGTCCGGCGAAGGCGACTCCCTAGCCCCTCAAAACGACCGCACCATTGCCGACTACACGCTACCCGCAGGCTTCCCCAAGTGGACCACCTTCGAACAATATGACCGCCTGCTGGCCGCAAAGGGTCTAGGCCTGAATGTAATCCACAACGTCGGCGCAGCCCAAGTCCGCCGCGTAGTAATCGGCGAACAAGATCGCGCCCCCACCGCGGATCAACTGGCAAAGATGAAAGAAATCGTAGCCAAAGCCATGCAAGACGGCGCCGTGGGCCTCTCCACTGCCTTAATCTACCCACCGGGAACCTACGCCAAAACCGAAGAAATTATCGAGCTAGCCAAAGTAGCGGCCCAATACGACGGAGTCTATTTCTCCCACATGCGCAACGAAAGCGGCCAACTCGTGGACGCCATTCGAGAAACCATCCGCATCGGCAAACAAGCCCACATCCCGGTCCACATCTATCACCTGAAAGCCGCAGGCGAAGAAAACTGGCCGCTAATGCCCCAAGCCCTAGCGTTAATCCAATCCGCCCGCGACAGCGGCATAGACGTCAGCGCTGATATCTACCCCTACATCCGCAACGGTATAGGCCTGGGCTCCTTCATCCACCCCCGCCACTACGCCAAAGGCACCGACGCCTTCCTACCCACACTCTCCGATCCCAAACTCCGTGCCGAACTCCGCAAAGAGATCGAAACCACGTCCAACTGGGAAAACTGGTATCAACACGTAGGCAAGAACTGGGACAACGTTCTAGTAGTCCAAGTCTCCGCAAAGAGCGACAAACGTTACGAAGGAAAATCCGTCCAGGAAATCGCCACCCTACGCAAAGCAGACGTCTGGACCACCTTCTTCGACCTTGTCCAACAAGGTGGCGTGGACGTAGATCCCAAAAGCATGGACGAAAACCAAAAAGAGCAAGCTCTGCGCGCCCAATTCGTGAGCATAGGCTCCGATGCCGAGCCTCAAAATCCGGCAGTCTCAACGTACGCCCATCCCAGAACGTTTGGCACCTTTCCCAGAATCCTAGCCAAATACGTCCGCGAAGAAAAAGTAATCACCCTCGAAAACGCCATTCGCGAAATGACCTCCCTACCAGCCAACCAACTAAAACTCCGCGACCGCGGCCGCATAAGCGAGGGTATGGCCGCCGACCTAGTCCTGTTCGACCCCCACAAAATCCAAGACACCGCCACGTTCGCCAAGCCGCTCTCTTACGCCGAAGGCATAGACTACGTCGTAATCAACGGCCAACTGGCCATCGACCAAGCCCAACCCACCAACGCCCTCCCCGGCAAAATCCTCCGCGCCCCCAAGTAGCACAGGACACTCCTGCCTGTGTCCCCGCCAACCGCACCATTAACTCTCCGCGAAGTGCTTCCCGGCGCAGCCACGCGCTCTGGTGCCAAGGGCATCCCCAAGTCCCAGGCCGATCTCAAAACCACCGGCGCCCGCTGATCGAAACAGCCTCGTAATCCTGGCACAACATTCCCGCGCAGCCTTGCCTTCTCGGCACAACTTCATCGGCGCCAAGAAAATCAACCCCCCTCACTAGCGCGAACGCCAAATTCTTGGTGTAATCCCTACGTCCAATTCACGAGCAAATCTTTAGACGCTACATACACCGAGGAATCCAAACCCATGCCCGACCGCGTTCTAGTAACCGGAGGCGCCGGATACATCGGCAGCGTAATCACCACCCAACTCCTGAAAAAAGGTGCCGAAGTAATCGTCTTTGACAATCTAAGCAACGGCCACCGAGCTGCCGTCCCCAGCAAAGCCAAGCTGATTGTGGGCAACACCGCCGACCGGTCCGCCCTAGATCAAGTCTTCAAAAAACGCCGCATCGACGCAGTCATCCACCTGGCCGCCTCCATCGAAGCCGGCCAATCCATGAAATTCCCCGAACAATATTTCCGCAACAACACCGCCAACTCGCTAACTCTCCTCGAAGCGGTCCTAGCACACAAAATCCCCCGCTTCGTTTTCTCGAGCACAGCAGCCCTATTCGGCACCCCAGACCGCACCCCCATCGAAGAAACCGACCCAGTCCACCCCACCAACACCTACGGCGAATCCAAACTCCTGGTCGAGCACATGCTCGACTGGTTCCACCGTATCCACGGCCTGCGTTACGCCTGCCTCCGCTATTTCAACGCCGCAGGCGCCACCCCCGACCAAGGCGAAGAGCATCACCCCGAATCCCACCTGATCCCACTAATCCTGCAAGTAGCCCTGGGCAAGCGCGACTTTATTTCGATCTTTGGCACCGACTATCCCACTCCAGACGGCACTTGCGTCCGCGACTACATCCATCTGAGCGATCTGGCCAGCGCCCATCTACTCGTACTCGACGCGCTCCGCGAAAAAGACAAGCTGATTTACAACCTCGGGAATGGAAGAGGTTTCAGCGTCCGCGAAGTGATCGAGACCGCTCGCCGCGTAACCGGCCACCCGATCCCTGTCCGCGAAGTAGAACGCCGCGCCGGCGACCCCGCGATCCTGGTAGCCAGCTCCGAAAAAATAAAACGCGAACTAAACTGGCACCCGCAATACCCGACGCTGGAAACCATAGTCCGCAGCGCCTGGGACTGGTTCCGCGCCCACCCCCAAGGCTACTCCGCGCCACCCAAGCCCCATACAGCATCCAAATCGAAAGGCAAAGTGGCATTGAAAAAGAAAACCGGAAAAAAGGCAAAGTAATTCGTGATCGACGCAATCTCCATAAACCTGTCATCCCGAACCGCGCGGTGTGTGCGGGTGAGGGATCTGCTTTTCAAGGGGTGCTGGTTTAGAGTCAACTTCCATCGAGGTGCTCCCAGCATGGGGCCTCTTCAAATCTCCAAACCCGTAGGAGGAAATCACACGTGAACCATAAATTTCCGCGCCGCGAATTCCTGACCGGAATATCCGCGTTAGCGGCCGCATCTTGCTTACCCAGTGAAACACTGCGCGCTCGTGAACTCCTCTACCCTCCCGTAGACCTCTCCTATTTCGACACCCCAATCCCGCCAGCCCCTAGCGAAATCCACTACGGCTACGCCGCCATCACCTGGGGCGGCAACGATCGCCAGGCCATCGAGGACATCTCCTCCCTGGGCTACCCCGGCATCCAAATTCGCTCCAACGCCATAGAAGAATTCGGCAGCCCGCAACCCCTGCGCGATCTCCTGGCAAGACACAATTTAACTTTCGTGGCCCTCTCGAGCGGTGGCATCAACATCGACGGAGCAGCCGCCGACGAAATCACCAAACACGTAAGCCACGCCAAATTCCTCCGCGAAGCTGGCGGAAAATATCTGCAAGTTACCGACGACCGCCCAAAAAATCGCGCCACCACTGCCGCGGACTACCAGAAGCTAGGCAACCTACTAACCGAACTAGGCAAGCGCACCGCCGATCTAGGCATCCCGCTCGGCTACCACAATCACATGGGCTCTCTAGGGGAGCATCCCGAAGAAGTCGACCGGATCCTAGAAGCCAGTGACCCACGCTACGCCAAACTCGAACTAGACGTAGCCCACTATTTCCAAGGCGGCGGCGATCCCGCGAAATGCATCGAGAAATATTCCGACCGCCTGCTCTTCCTGCACATCAAAGACGTGGAGAAGCTACCCGGCGCCACCGATCCAAGAAAATCCTACCGCTTCGTAGAACTAGGCCGCGGCCAAGTCGATCTACCCGCCATCTTCCAAGCCTTGTACAAAATAAACTTCCGCGGCTGGGCCATAGTGGAACTAGACGACGTCCCAGACAAATCCCGCCCACCAAAGGACTACGCCGCAATCAGCAAGAAATACCTGCAAGAAAAACTAGGCGTCACCCTATGAAATCACCGTTCCGTGTCGCCGTAATCAACGATGAAATCTCCCAGGACTTCGGCCACGCCTGCGAAGTAGTCTCCAAAGAATTCAACATGGACTGGATCGAACTCCGCGGCATGTGGAACAAAAACATCCTAAAACTCGACGCCAACGAAATCGCCGAAGCCCGCCGCATCCTCGAAAAATACCAACTCCGCGTAACCGACATAGCCAGCCCGCTCTTCAAGGTAGACTGGCCCCGCGCCCCGCAATCGAAATTCAGTCCCAAGCGCGACCAATTCAACGCCGACTTCACCTACGACCAGCAACCCGAAGTCCTCGAACGCAGCATCGAACTAGCCAAAGCCTTTCAAACTGACCGCGTCCGCCTGTTCGATTTCTGGCGCCTGGACGATCAATCCCACTATCGCGCCGCGATCAACGACAAACTCCGCGAAGCCGCCACCACCGCCGCAAAATCAAAAATCATCCTGCTGCTAGAAAACGAAATGGCTTGCAACACCGCAACGGCCGCCGAATCTGCCAAAGTTTTGGCAGCCGTAAAATCCGAAAACTTCATGCTCAACTGGGATCCCGGCAACGCCGCAGCAGCCGGCGAAAATCCGTATCCCGACGGCTACCAATTGCTGCCGAAAGCACGCATCGGCCACTGCCACTGCAAAGACGTAACAAAAAAGCCCGACGGCCAAGGCACCGACTGGGCCGCCATAGGCAAAGGCATCATCGATTGGACCGGCCAATTCTCCGCGCTGAACCGCGACGGCTACCATTACGCCGTAAGCCTGGAAACCCACTGGCGCGGTGCAGGCAGTCCCGAACAATCCTCTCGCCAAAGCTGGGCCGGCATGAAACAAGCCCTCCGCGGTTCTGGCGCATTAACCTAGTCGGAGGCCCGGAATCGCCCGACTCGCCCCTCACAAACGGGGGAGGACCGATCTAAAGTTGGCCACTGCCGGTTTGTTGCGCTACAACTTGTGCGGGAGACGACCCAATTCCTTCGATGCAGCCCGGTCCTTACACTTGGTGCTAGACTGCTGCTATGAATCCGGTCGAAACCCTCGGCCTAGCGCTCGGTGCTGGATTCTCTTCCGGCTTGAATCTTTATGCGACGATCGCTACGCTCGGCCTCCTTCAACGTTTCGGCGTTATTCATTTGCCGGCGGCGTTGCAAGTCCTGGCGCATCCCTGGGTCCTAGGCATCGCCATCGCCCTTTACTTGATCGAATTCCTTGCCGACAAAATTCCTTATGTCGATAGTGTCTGGGACCTGATTCACACCGCCATTCGGCCGCCAGCGGCTGCACTGCTTGCCTATGGCGCTGCCGGCGCAGCGCCACCGGAATGGCGGTGGGGAGCTGCGTTGCTCGCCGGGGGAGTAGCGCTGACTTCGCACGGGACGAAAGCCAGCGCTCGGGCCGCTGTAAATGCGAGTCCCGAGCCCTTCACCAATTGGACGCTGAGTTTTGGCGAAGATGCTTTGGCCGTATGGTTGACCTGGATGGCTACCGTGCATCCTCGTGCGACGATTGTTGTTGTGGTACTGCTGATTGCGCTAGCTGGCTTTATTTTGTTTCATTTGTTCCGGTTTTTGCGTCGGGCGCTCCAGCGGTTGTTTGCTACTTGATTGGAATCAGCCCGCAGAGCTGCGCGGACTCCGCCCTGCGCGACAGTTTCGTGTCTCATTTGGACATCACCATCATTTCAAATACATCGCTAGCCAATCCAGGAAGGTCTTGTACCAGAACTGAGCGTTTTGCGGTTTCAGGATCCAGTGGCCTTCATCCGGAAACACCACTAATTTCGACGGAACACCCTGGCGTTGCAGGGCGCTAAAAAATTCCAAAGATTGCGTATAGGGGACGCGATAATCGCGCTCCCCCGCAATAATCAGCGTCGGCGTTTTGTATTTGCCCAACTCTGCGGCGTACGTCGAAGGAGACCACTTCTTGTAGTTTTCTGCCGCGGTCCACGGTGTACCCTGCATATCGTGTTCTGCAAACCAGAGTTCTTCGGTAGCGTACATGGCGGCTTGGTCGTAGATGCCGGCATGGCTGATGATGGTCTTGAAGCGGCCGGTGTGAGTTGCGAGCCAGTCGGCCATGTAACCGCCGTAAGATCCGCCGGCGGCCGCGATCTTTGAGCCATCGACGTATTTGTACTTCGCGACGGTTGCGTCGATGCCTTTCATCACGTCGGCGTAGGCTTTGCCGCCCCAGTCGTTGGTGATTTCGTCCGTTAATTTCTGGCCGTAGCCGGTTGAACCGCGGCGATTGATCATCAAGCTGACGTAACCTGCCGCGGAAAATACCTGAGGATTCCAGCGGTAGCCCCAGGCGTTCGACCACATGGTCTGCGGTCCGCCGTGGAGCAACACCAGCAGCGGATATCTTTTGTCGGCATCGAAATTGGGCGGGCGGACGACCATGGCTTGAACGCGCGTTCCGTCGGCGCTCACGAACCAGAACGTTTCTGGCGCATTCATCTCCAGGTTGGCGAGGATCGAATCGTTGTGATGGGTGAGCTGGTGGGCGGGGGAGCCGTCGGTTTGCGCTACGAATAATTCCGCGGGCATCGTCAGACTGGTGCGTTCAAACGTTAGCGTTTTTCCATCTGCGCTGATGGATAAGCCCGTATTGAAGCCTTCAGCGACTAGTTTCGATGGTTGGGCTCCGACTCGCGCTTCCATTGCATATATTGGCTGTAGTGTTTCGTTCTCCGCCACGAAGAAGATCTTCTTGCTGTCCGCCGACCACGCCAGCTGGTCGGCGCTGCGGTCGAATGCCTCCGACAGATTTTCGTTTTTTCCGGTTTGGCGGTCGTAGAGCATGACCCGCCAGCGATCGGATTCGTACTCGGGTGTTAGCTGGGCGTGGTACGCGATGTATTTGCCGTCGGGCGAGTAGACCGGGTTGCCGTCGAAGCCGGGGTTCGTGGTGATTTTCTTGGGCTGCGCACCGCCGGCCACTGGGATTGAAAACAAATCGCCGTTGGTGCTGATCGCTTCGATCTTATCGGTTACGGCACCGAAGCAAATTTCTTTTCCATCCGGCGAAAAATTGATGTCGCCGGGGCCGCTGCGCTCGTCGGGAGGTATGTCGTAGTCGGCGCCTTCGGTTAGATCACGGGGGGCCTTGCCGGCCTCGGCCTGGTCTGGCGCGTTTGGAGCCGGGACCACGAAGAGGTGGCTGCGCTTTCCTTCCGACCAGTGAGTCCAGTGGCGATAGAGCAGGTGCTCGGCCACGTGTGCTTTCACTTTGTTCTGTTCTTTTTCTTCGTCGCGCAATTTATTGCAGGCGTCGTCTTTGCAACCAGGGTAGACCGACGAGGTGAAGGCGATGGTCTTTCCGTCGGGCGACCACTTAACCATGTCCGCGCCGGTAGAGAGATGCGTCCACGCGTGGGCTTCGCCGCCGTCCATGGAGAGGAGATAGACCTGGGCGTCGCCGGCACGGGCAGAAATAAAGGCAATGGTTTTTCCATCGGGCGACCAGACCGGCGACGAGTCATGCGCGCTTTGCGTGAGCTGGATTGGCGAGCCGCTTTCTGTGGACACCAGCCAGATGTTGCCAGCATTACGGTTGGTCTCCATGTCGGGTGTGGTCAGCGTGTAGGCCACCCATTTGCCGTCTGGGGAGATTTGCGGTTCGCCGACGCGGTGCATCTTGGTCATGTCGTCGAAGGTGACGGGATGTTTGGCCATATCTGGAGCGGCGGTAGCGCCGTGCGAGCACAGGCTTAATGCCGCGGCCAGCAGGCCGCTCCGGAAACTGATTTCGTTCATGGATGGGTCCTCTCGTTGATGCGGGCGCGGTGATGATGAGGGCGCCGACTGGTGAATATGTCACGATTTTGGGGGGAAACCAAGTCTTGCGGTGTGGTGGCGTTGGGGCGACGGATGGTTTTGCGTCCGGGGAATGCGAACTTGGAGGGATGGCCATACATCAGGTGCATTAGTTTACGCCGGGAGGAGCAAGCCCCTCCTCTACAAATTAGGGAGATGGGAGGAGCACTTGTAGTTGGTTTGACCCGGAGTGTCTTTCACTATGGCCCAATTTAGGGTGGCCAGGATGGATGTGGCTATTACCACGGTTGAGTTGCTTAGCGGGGTACGAACTAGCAGGACTACGCAGAATAGGATGGCGACTACTGCTAGCGGCTTGCCGCCTGGTAGGCGAAAGGCATTCGCGTTGGGATTTCGTTTGCGTAAGACCAACAGGGCTATGGCTATAGAGCTGTAGGTGAATAGGCGGACTATGGCCGAAAGCGTGATATTCCAGCGGAAATTTCCGCCCAAGGTGAAGGCTAGCAGCAGGGCGGTATATAAAAGGATGGAGATGTGCGGGGTGTGGAAGCGTTTGTGGATGCGGGAGAAGATTTGGGGGAAGTCGCCTCGTTCGGCTAGCGCGAAGGTTAAGCGGGGGGTGTGGAGCATGTTGGCGCTGAGGTAGCCGTAGATCGAGACCAGAGCGCCGATGGAGATGGCTGTGGCTGCGCCTTGGCCCAGTATGCGACCCGCCGCGTCGGCTATGGGGCGCTGGGTTGCGGAGGGATCGGGAAGGGTTGCGCCGACTACTACTTGGACCAGCGTGTAGATTACGGCGACGGTAGCTATGCCGACCAGTAGGGCTACAGGGGCGTCGCGGCGCGGGTCGCGCATTTCGCCGGTGGCTAGAAGGACGGCTTCGAAACCGCCGTAGGCGTAGACGAGCACCAGTACGGCTTCTAGCCAGTCTGTGGCTTCGATGGGATGGGTCAATGGAGTTCGAACGATGGCGCTGTGGTTGGCCATCCACCAGAGGCCTGCGCCGATGCAAATGGCCAGGAGAAGGATTTTGCTGGCAGTGAAGAAATCGCTAACGCGGGCTCCGGATTTCACGCCCAGGTAGTTTGCTGTTGCGAGCACGCCTACCAGGAGCGTCAGGATGGCCAGGCGATACGCGGGTTGTGTCGCTTGAGGGAAGATTTGACCCAAATAGGTGGTGAAGAGGTTGGCGGTGCCAGAGCCTGCGGCGATCCTGGAAAGCCAAGTCATCCAGGCGATCTGGACGCCCCAGAAGCGGCCCAGGGTTTCGCTGGCGTAGAGATAGGGACCGCCGGTTTCGTGGAATTGGGAGGCTACTTCGCTCAGGCAGCCGGCGATGACCGCCATTCCTGCGCCAGCTATCAGGTAGGCTAACGGGGCCATTCTGCCGAGGCGCCCAGAGACGACTGAGGGTAGGCCGAAGATGCCGCTGCCGATGATGGAGTTAATGACCAAGGCGGTTAGGCTCCAGCGGCCGATGGTGCGGATTAGGGTGGTGGGTTGTGGGTGCTGGGGCACTTTTGCTCCGGATTGCGTTCATCGGATCCATTTGAGCTGCGGGCAGCGTCGGCACCGGCAGGATTGCCTGTGCTACTTGAAAGCGGGCAAGCGTAACATACACATTTCCATTTTTGGCGAGGGGCACTGCTACAATCTTTTGGGTTCGGCTCATGGAAAATTTGTCGTCATTGTTTCCTCGCAATTTTCGGGAGGTTTTGCCTGTTGCCGTTCGCGGCGAGGGTTGCTGGATTCATACAGCGGAGGGTCGGCGATTGCTGGACGCGTCCGGGTCGGCTGCGGTGGTTAACATCGGGCATGGAGTTGCTGAAATTGGGCTGGCTATGGCGGGGCAGTCTGCAGAGATCGCATTCGCCCATACATCACAATTTCGTTCGGCCCCGGCGGAAAAGCTTGCGGCCAGATTGCTTGCTTTGGCTCCCGCTCATTTTCGTTCTGGAGGACGGGTTTACTTCACTTCGGGCGGATCTGAGGCTACGGAAACGGCGATTAAGCTGGTTCGGCAATATTTTTCGGAGAGGAAGGAGCCGAAACGGTTCCGGGTGGTGTCTCGGCGGCAGAGCTACCATGGGAGCACACTGGGGGCGATGTCGGTGAGTGGGAATGTGTCTCGGCGGGCGCGTTATCAGCCGCTGCTTGCGGAGTGGGGACATGTCGCGCCGTGCTTTTGCTATCACTGTCCATTCGATTTGAAGTTTCCTGGATGCGGTGTGGCTTGCGCCGAGGATCTGGATTTATTTCTCGAGCAAAACGACGTTGAGAGCATCGCTGCGTTCATCTTCGAGCCGGTGGTTGGGGCGACGTTGGGAGCTGCGGTGCCGCCGGCTGGCTACGCGGAACGCATCGCTGAGATTTGCCGGGCTCGTGGGATCTTGCTGATTGCTGACGAAGTTATGAGCGGGATGGGGCGCACGGGGGCACCCTTCGCGGTGCAGCGTTGGGGAATTCAGCCCGATGTTATTCTGGTGGGAAAGGGAATCGCCAGTGGCTACGCGCCCTTGGGAGCAGTTCTGGTGGCACCGCACGTTGCGGATGTTTTCCAACATGGGAGCGGCATTTTCCAGCATGGATTTACCTACCAAGCGCATCCCGTGGCTACTGCCGCAGGAAATGCGGTCTTGGATTACATTGAGTCGCACCAACTGTTCGACCGGGTCGGGGTGGCCTCGGAAGTTTTGTTGGGCCATCTGGCGGTGTTGCAATCTCATCGAAACGTGGGAGAGGTCCGGGGTCTGGGCCTGTTGGCCGGTGTCGAATTTGTGAAGGACAAGAATAAGCGCGAGCCCTTCGCGAAAGAAGAAAATATCTCGGAGCGAATTCAGCAAGCGGCGCTGGAGGAGAACGTGTTGGTCTATCCATCTTCGGGTTGCGTGGACGGGGTTCGCGGCGATCATGTGTTGCTGGCGCCACCCTTTATTGTGACTGGCGAGGAATCTGCGATAATTTCACGGGCTCTGGCGAGCGCCCTCGATCGAATCTTTTCGAATTAGAATGGCCAGCGCAGTGGCGATGGTTTGGCCGACAACGGTCTGAATCTCGGGGAGAAAATCCGAATGTATCCTGGTGCACGTATATGGTGGCTTTTCCTGTGTGTTTTCATGCTGGGGACGGGGCGCCTGCCTGGGCAAGAGACGGGCAAGGCAAGACCGCGCGCTCGCGATTTGGGGATTCCGTTTGACGGGACGCCCGGGGCGCTCAATGCAGTTACCGACGTTGCCGGCGTTACGGTGGGCCACACCACGCTCATTTCGGGAGAAGGCAAGCTGCAAGTGGGCAAGGGTCCGGTGCGGACCGGAGTGACCGCGGTGTTGCCGCGTGGCAGGGATTCCATCAATGACCCGGTGTTCGGAGCGTGGTGGTCGCTTAATGGCAACGGGGAAATGACTGGCACGATTTGGCTGGAGGAGTCTGGTTTTTTGACTGGTCCGGTGATGATCACCAACACTCATAGCGTTGGTGTGGTGCGCGATGCGGCGATTCAGTGGCGCGTGTTGCACGGTCAGGAGGGCCCGGATAATGACTGGTGGTCGTTGCCGGTGGTGGCCGAAACGTGGGATGGATGGCTTAACGATATCAACGGGTTTCACGTCAAGGCGGAGGATGCCCTGCACGCTATCGACTCGGCATCGACGGGCCCGGTGCAAGAAGGGAACGTGGGCGGGGGCACCGGAATGGTTTGCAATGAGTTCAAAGGAGGAATTGGAACGGCTTCGCGAAAACTGACTGCGACAGAGGGGGGATATACGGTCGGCGTTCTGGTTGAGTGCAATTTTGGACGGAGGCCGAATCTTCGCATTGCTGGGGTGCCCGTGGGGCGAGAAATTCCGGAGGAGACTGTTTATTCGGACGCTTCGTTTGGCGATGACGAACGCGGGTCGATCATTGTAGTGGTGGCAACGGATGCGCCGTTGCTGGCGCACCAACTTAAGCGGGTATGTCATCGGGTATCGCTGGCGTTGGGACGGCTGGGCAGCCTGTCTGGAAACGGGTCTGGGGACATTTTCGTTGCGTTCTCGACTGCGAATCCAGGAGCGGCTGCGCCCGCTCATGTGGTGGACTTGAAGATGCTGCCTAATGACAAGATCGAACCAATTTTCGCTGCTACGGTGCAGGCTACCGAGGAGGCGGTCGTCAATGCCATGATTGCAGCCAATACGATGATGGGGATTGACGATCACCGCGTGATCGCGATTCCGCAGGATAGGCTTCGAGCCGTCTTGAAAAGATATAATCGCTTGAACCCGTGAGGCTGGGTTTCGACAGGGCGGTCTGTACTGTCGGACGCCACGCACCTACAATGGGAAATTCCGCATCAAGTGAAAGCAGCTTCTGAACTAAATATCCGAAACCAATCATGCGCGGGCCGACAAAAGCCTTTCTTTCACTCATTCTGGCGTTCACCGGTTTTTATGGTTGCTCTAAAGGAGGAGGCGAAACTCCTCTGGCGATCACTCATGTCGGTCTAATTGATGCAACCGGGCAGCCGACGCAGGCGGATATGACCGTTTTGGTCGCCAATCATGTAATTGTCGCTATAGGTCCCTCGCAATCGACGCCAGTACCTGCTGGGGCGCAAATATTCGACGCTCGCGACAAATTCCTGATCCCTGGACTCGCTGATATGCACGTTCACCTTACAGGCTCCGGAGAACCTGCGGGTAGCCGGGAGTTTATGATTCCCTTGTTATTGGCTAACGGGATTACCACGGTGCGGGATATGGGCGGGTATTTGGAATCGCTGGCGCCATTGCGTCGTGATATCCAGGAAGGGAAGCGGTTGGGGCCACAGATATTTTTTGCTGGGCCATTTTTGGATGGGAGTCCGCCTTCGTTTGAGCCGTCACTGGTAGTCAACAATGAAGTTGAGGCTGCGGACGACGTGCACCGCCTGGTGGCGGGCGGGGTCGATTTTATCAAGGTGCAGTCGATCCTCAGTCGTGATGCGTATTTCGCAATTGCGCAGGCTGCGCGTCGCGAGCAAATCAGTTTTGTTGGGCATGTCCCGGATCGTCTGACTGCCTTGGAAGCGTCTAATGCTGGGCAAAAAAGCATTGAACATCTTACTGGGGTACTTCGTGCGTGCTCCAGCGATGAACCTGGATTAATGCGCGAGCAATTTTTTGCCGGCCCTAACGACGCAACGGCGGAGAGTTCACACGCTCGCGAGGTGCAATGGGAGACGAAGCTGCTGCAGACGTATTCCGAAAAACAAGCAAAGGAGCTTTTGGCCCAATTTGTCCACAATGAGACTTGGCAGACGCCAACCTTGATATTGCTGCGCAACGATGCCTATCCGGCGGAGGAGGCCAGTTCTCCCATTGAACCGACATTGCGATTTGTTCCACGCAAGATCGCGGAAAAATGGAGGCAGGTTCGAATTACGCAGGATAAGTTGGTCCGTCCCGCCGAATTTGCGCTTCGCGAGAAACTGATGGCGCAATCCATGCATGTCGTCGCGCAAATGCAGACTGCGGGAGTGCATATCCTTGCGGGGACAGACAGCGCGGCGCCTTATGTTATTCCGGGATTTTCATTGCATCAGGAGCTGAGGTTGATTGTTCAAGCGGGGTTGTCGCCGATGGAGGCGCTGCAGGCCGCTACTAAAAATCCGGCCGAATTTCTTGGGAAGAGCAAGACGCAGGGAACGATCGAGGCCGGCAAAACCGCGGATTTGCTTCTTCTGGATGGCGACCCGCTGGTGGACATTCACAACACGCAAAAGATACGAGCGTTGGTCTTGCGTGGCCAACTACTAGACCGTGCGGCTCTGGACCGCTTGCTCTCGGCCGTCGAGACATTTGCGGGAAACCAATAATCAAGATTGCGGCGGTTGCCCGGTTACCCGCCCGAGGTCCAGAACTGCTCTCAAGAACAGGTTCGAAATTGCTTTATCAACCGCTCCCGCATGCTTGCTGAAAGAGTTTGCGATTAATGTAATTGGACAAATAATTGGAACGGTATGTGCTCACCGGAGTGAGCAATGCCAAAAAAGCATGTCTGCCGTCTTGGCCTTATCACTTATCGGCATAGTGTCCGTCGTCGGTGGTTGTGGCTCGACCAAAGATCTAAGCGGGGGAAACGATGCCGTCACGCGATTTCACTCACAATTCGACGCCCAGGACTTCGCAACGATATACGTTCAGGCTGATCAGAGATTTCGCGACGGCATTTCTCAGCTTAAGTTTATTGATTTCATGAAATGCTATGCACACCTAGTTGGGCAAGGTTATGGACACGTCCCGGCAGGAGTTTATTGTGACTTACAACACTTCTGGCACGCAGGTGCGACTAACGTATCCGACCAAGTTCGCCGCAGGCAGTGGAGAAGAGGAGTTTGTTTGGGCCAAGAATGGTGATGGATTTGCGCCTTTCGGGTGCCACATCAACTCGATGGAACTGATTGCAAAATAGGGGGCCTAAAAGCTCTCCGGTACCTAGACCACCGGCACAGATGTCTTTCTAGATGGATTGAAAAAGGGCATCGGTACGATTTTCGCGGAGACGGTGTGGCGCACGGACTCGACGGTCATTTCGATGCCAAGCGTGCCGCCGACGACTGAATGATCGCGTTCTACTGACGCCAACGCGATCATCTTTTTCAAGGTGGGCGACCATGTTGTTGAGGTCGCTTTGCCGATATGTCTACCGTTGCGATAAACCGGGACGGCTACGCGGGACGCGGTGCTGGGTACTTGCGGGGCCATTCCCATCTTGTCATACAAGGCCTCCACTTCGTTCCAGTTGATTTCCAGGCCGACCAAGGAACGATCTGGACCGTTCCTTTCTTGGGCGGCGAGAGCGTCGCGTCCGACGAATGTCTCCTTTTTGAGGTCCACCAGCTTGCCGAGGCCGATTTCTGCTGGGGAATAGCGTTGCGATTCGATCATGGCTTTTTTGCTGGAAATATAATCGACCTCGATCAGGATAAGGCTGGCTTCGATGCGGGCGATGTCGAGGGCTACCATGCCGGCGGGGTGAATATCGAAGACTTGGCCTTCGTTCATCAATTTGTCCCAGACGCGGACGGCGTCTTTCCAGGGCATCCAGATTTCAAATCCGAGGTCTCCAGTATAGCCGGTACGAGAAATGTCGACGGGGACGCCCGCTATCCTTCCATGCGTCACGCGAAAATATTTTAGATTGGCGACATTGGCTTCGGCTATCGCGTGCAGAAGTTTTCCGGATGTTGGACCCTGCAGAGCCAGCGCTGCGGTCTGCTCGGAGATGTCTTCGATCTTTACGTCGAGGCCCAGTGAATTTTGCTGGAACCAGCGAAGGCTGGGATCGGCGGCGGTCCAGCGGTATTCGCTTTCGCCGAGGCGGGTGATGGTACCGTCGTCGATCACTTTGCCTTCGGGGTCGCACCAGCAGCAGTAGATTACCTGATCGACGCTGACTTTGTTGATGTCGCGGGAGATTACGCGGTTTACGAATTTGGTGGCATCGCGGCCGGTGACTCGGTATTTGAAGAGCGGCGAAATGTCGATGAGGGCGGTGGAATTGCGGATGGCATTGTACTCGTGCTCGTGATGCATCTCGTAGACGCCCACCGTGTAATAGCCGGACCACTCGCGATAGTTGAGGCTTTCGCAGAGGGCCATGGTTCGCTCGTGAAAGGCGGTGCCTACTGGCATGCGGTCTCCCGATTGCAGTTGAAATGCAACGAAAGTATAGGGGCGAAGTTGCGCGGCGGCAAGAGAACGGGATCGCGATGATTCGCTCGCTGTTGGTAAAGTTGCCCGCCACCCCTCGCACCTCAGGGTAAACGGTCGGCGGCCGCTACAACTGCTAACACATCTCGTTTTCGCGGGCTTGTGCGGTTGCGGGTCGTGCCAGTAAACTATCCCGTCTCTTCCACGCGTAACGCGATTCGTTTTCATTGCGGATTGAACTGCAGCGGAGCCTTCTGGAATGGCGCAGTCCTACGATGTAGTTGTGATTGGCGGCGGCCACAATGGCCTGGTCAATGCCGCTTATTTGGCTAAGGCTGGAAAGAAAGTGCTGGTTCTGGAACGACGGCACGTGCTCGGCGGCGCGGCTGTCACTGAGGAAATTATTCCGGGATTTCTGTTTTCAGAGTGTTCTTACGTTGTTTCGCTGTTGCGGCCGGAAATTATTCGGGAATTGGATCTGCCGCGGCACGGGCTGGAGATTTTGCCGCTGGATGGGACGTTCACTCCCCTGACGAATGGCGACTACCTTTGGCGGATGAACGACCATGCGCGGACGCAGCGGGAGATTCGGCGGCATTCACGGCTGGATGCCGAGGCTTACGACGAATTTTCGAAGATGATGACGCCGATGTGCCGGTTCGTGAAGCCGCTGCTGTCGATGATTCCGCCCGATCCCACCACGCTCAATCCTCGAGACTTGAAACAGCTTCACTTTTTAATGCAGCGCTTTCGGAGTCTTTCTTCTGACGAACGCTATACGTTGATTCAGCTGATGACCATGAGTGCGGCGGATTTTCTCGACCAGTGGTTTGAGACAGACGCGTTGAAGGCCACCATGTCGGCTTCGGGGATCATTGGGACTTTCCTTGGTATTCGGTCGCCTGGAACCGCGTATGTATTGCTGCACCATTACATGGGTGAAATTGATGGAGCCTTTCGCTCCTGGGGGTTCAGCCGGGGTGGAACTGGTGCGATTTCTAACGCCATAGGCGACGCGGCCCGTGAGGCCGGTGTCGAGATTCGCACGCAGGCGGCGGTCGACAGAATTGTGGTTAAGAATGGGCGGTCTGCCGGCGTCGTGCTCAAAACTGGTGAGGAGATTTCTGCTACCGTGGTTTCGTCGAGCGTCGATCCACATCTTACCTTCGAAAAATTTCTGCAGCCTAGCGAGCTTCCCGGCGATTTCCTGGAGAGCGTGCGACGCTACAAGTATCGCGGGTCGTCGGGCAAAGTAAATATAGCGCTGGATGGTTTGCCTGATTTCAAGGCCCTGCCTGGACCTGGGGCACACCTTCGTGGGGCGATTTCGATTTCGCCTGGCATTGAATACATGGAACGGGCTTACGACGATGCCAAGTATGGGCATTACTCGCGGAGGCCGTACATTGATATGGTCATTCCGAGCCTTACCGATCCTAGCGTTGCTCCTCCAGGCAAACATGTGCTTTCGTGCTTCGTGCAATATGCGCCGTACAGGTTGGCTGAGGGTACTTGGGACGATCAGCGTGGGGCCTTCGGAGATACGGTTGTCGAGACCATTGCTGAGCATGCGCCGAACATTAAGAAGTTGATCGTTGGACGGCAAGTGCTCACGCCGCTCGATCTGGAACGGGAGTTCGGGCTTACGCAGGGCAATATTTTTCAGGGGGAGCTGTCGCTGGAGCAGCTTTTCTTCCTGCGTCCTGTTCCGGGGTGGGCCTACTATCGGACTCCGATCGATAACCTTTATATGTGCGGCTCCGCTACGCACCCGGGGGGCGGAATCATGGGAGCGCCCGGGCGCATCGCCAGCCAAGTGATACTGAAGGAGTGGAATAAAGCGGTCGCGGCTTCGCGGTCGAATCGGAGCAAGCCAACGAGCCGGGCGGAAACTCCTCTTCCGGTTGCCGCACCGACCACGGCGACGGAAGTGCCGTTGAAATCGGTTGTCGTCGTTCCAACTGAAATTCGGCCGACTGCAGAAGACCACCCATCCGCGGTTGCGCCGGATGGCGAGAAAAACTGACCATGCCTCTCGGACAGCGTGTGGTTATTGTTGGCGGCGGTCACAACGCACTGATCACGGCGTTTTATCTGGCTAAAGGTGGTTTTAAACCGTTGGTTCTCGAGCGTCGCGAAATCGTAGGCGGTGGCGCGATTACCGAGGAATTTCATCCTGGATTCCGCGCGTCCACACTGGCACATACGGCCGGTCCGCTTCGGGCTGATATCGCGCGAGCTATGCGGCTCGACAAGCACAACCTTCAGATGTTGTATCCGGACCCGCGGGTTTTCTCGCCTACCCCCGATGGCCGGGCGCTGCTTTTCTACAACGATCACGCCAAGACTGCTGGAGGAATCGCTAGGTTTTCGGCGAAAGATGCAGCGAACTATACCAAATTTGCAGCGGCTCTCGAAACCATGTCTGGAGTGTTTGCGCAAATCGCATCCATCACCCCGCCGGCGATCGATTCGCCTTCGCCCGAGGATTTCTGGAATCTCTTCAAGACCGGGCGCAACGTCCGTGGGCTCGGCAAGAACGGCATTTTCAACTTGCTGCGGTGGGGGCCGATGGCTGTCGCCGACTTCGTCGCCGAATTCTTCGAGACCGAGTTGTTACGAGCCACCATCGCGGCGCGCGGCATTTTCGGCACTGCGCTTGGTCCGTGGTCGGCGGGCAGCACGGCCGTGCTTCTTTTGCGAGCGGCGGCCGATGCGCACCCGGTAGGCTCGGCGGCAGTTTCGCGTGGAGGGCTAGGTTCATTGACTCGCGCGCTTGCCGACGCCGCGCGCAAGGCTGGGGCCGAAATTCGGGTGAACGCCGAGGTACAGCACATTCGGGTCAAAAATGGCGGCGTCACTTCCGTGGCGCTGGCGGACGGCGAAGAAATCGCCACGGATGGAGTGGTGTCGGGTGTTGACCCGAAGCGGACATTCTTCAACCTCGTCGATCCGTCTCAACTCGATCCCACGTTCGCTCTACGAATTCGCAACATTCGAGCTGCGGGAACGGTTGCGAAGGTGAACTTTGCGCTGAGTGACTTGCCGTCGTTTCCAGGGCTCGCGGACGCGATTGCACCCGATGGCGCGCGGCAGGCGCTGTGCGGCCGGATCCACATTGGGGCTGAAATTGACTATCTGGAACGCGCGTTTGACGCTTCGAAATATGGGGAATTTTCCGCTTCGCCATATCTCGACGTCACCATTCCCACGCTACTCGATCCGTCCTTGGCACCGGAAGGGAAGCATGTCCTGTCAGCCTGCGTGCAGTTTGCACCTTACAAATTAAAAGAGGGAAATTGGAGCGCACGCTGGAGGGAGTTAAGCGACACGGTGATCAAGGCGTTGTCGGTCTATTCGCCGAACTTCGCCGACGTGATCGAAGCGATGCAAGTCATCACGCCGCAGGATCTGGAGACTACCTACGGCTTCACCGGCGGGCACGTCTTCCACGGTGAATTGGCGCTCGACCAGTTGTTTACCATGAGGCCGGTGCTGGATTGGGCGCGCTACAAGACTCCGATTCGCGGCTTGTTTTTGTGTGGCTCTGGCACTCATCCCGGCAATGGATTAACCGGGGCGTCCGGAGCCAACGCCGCGCGCGAAATTATTCACGATCTGCGTTAACGCGGATTTCGAGTAGCGACGCCGTCGAAGAGCTGCACCGCTCGAGGCCGCCGGGCTACGCGGACTCCGCCCCGCGCTACATGTGGTCGGCTGCACCTTTTCCAGCACGACTATGCCGGGGCCGACGCCATGGCGCAAGTTGCGTGGACTTTCCGTTTATCGATCCGGCGCGTTTATCCCAACCGCCCATTTCTAAGGCAACCGACATGCAGGCTTCGCGAAGCTCGTCGGCCGTGGCGCGATCGACCACGGTGCGCGACACGATCATGCCTCCAATGCACAGAGCAGCGGTAGCTTGCGCAATGGTGCGGCGGGGCTTACCATTCCGAACCGAGCTGCGCTCCAGGACGTTGACCATCGCGCGAAACACGGTTTCGAATGCGTATCTGGCACTTTCTCCGCCTCGCGCGACATCTGTCGGCAGGGCGACCATGGGGCAGGAATTCTCGACATCTTCAAAATGCTGCCGAGACAGATAGGCGCGTACGACCTGGGGACCTACATCCCCGGCGGATAGGTCTACCTTGACGCCTTCCCAACAACCTTTCCAATTGGGATCGGTGAAAAAGCAGCCTAATACCTCGCTGTACAAATCGCTCTTGCTTTGGAAGTAGGTGTAAAAGCCACCGTGGCTGAAACCGGCGCCGGCCATGAGTTGAGTGAGAGAGACATTCTCGAATCCGTGGCGATTGAAGAGCTTGCGTGCACTGTCGATGATTTTGCGTTTCACGGCGTCGCGGTGGCCGGCGGGATAGGGCATGGGTCCTCCTGTCGAATTTCCAGCTCGCGCAAGTATGGCGCGGAGGGCGGCATGCCTCCAGGAAAATATGATCTTGAACATAGTTTGCGCGCGTGTTCTTATCCGGCGACGGTTCCGACAGCAGAAAATCGAGGAGGGCGTGATGAGCTACGAAAAGAATTTGGCGACAACCGGGCCGAAAGCAACGCGGCGGCAGGTTGTCGCGGGTTTGGCTGTCGCATTCGGTGGTGTGGTTTTGCGGCCGACCGCGGCGTTGGCGGCCACCGAGGAGGAGATTTCTCGTTCGCAGGAAGCCATTCATCAAGTGACGGTATTCAAGGCGAGCCGCAAACGGGTGTACGAAGCTCTTATGGATACGAAGCAGTTTGATCAAATTACAAACCTCAGCCCGGAAATGAGATCGGGCATCTCTCTCGGGGACAAACCGACGGAAATCAGTCGTGAGGTCGGCGGCACGTTCACGCTTTTCGGCGGCCACATTGTGGGGCGCCAAGTGGAACTGGCGCCCAACGAACGGATTGTGCAGGCATGGCGAGTGATCGACTGGGATGCAGGCGTCTACTCAATTGCGAAGTTCGAGTTAGTGGAGCAAGGCGCGGGCACAAAGTTGGTCTTCGATCACACCGGGTTCCCCAAAGGCGGCGCGGAGCATCTTGCGGCTGGATGGAAGGCGCACTATTGGGAAACCCTCGATAAATTCCTGACCTAGGCGATGCTGAGCCAAAATTCTCTTTTGCCGCGGAAGGTTGTGCTACGATTCGTCGCTGCAAATTTATGATGAGGCCTCGGATGCGCCATTGCGCTTTTTTTCTGGTGGTGATGGTGAGTTTTTCGGCCACGGTATTTGCCCAGAAACCGGCGTGGCAACCGCCGCCTGGCCAGACAACATTGCCGGTGTGGCCCCAGGCAGCACCTGGCGCTCCACCCAGTCCGGCGCCGGAAGTTGACACCACGACGGCGAAGGACATTCTGATCGCGGGAAAACCGCTGGTACGTCTCGGCAATGTTTCCGCGCCTACGCTCACCGTGTACGCGCCAACGGGCAAGAATACTGGCGCGGCCGTGGTTGTTTTTCCTGGGGGGGCTTACCGCATCCTGGCAATTGACCTTGAAGGCACTGAAGTTTGCGACTGGCTTAGCGCCGTAGGCGTTACGTGTGTGCTGCTGAAATATCGCGTGCCGGATACTGGCCCCTATCCCAAGTCCACTGCCGCACTGCAGGACGCGCAGCGAGCGCTGGGGATGATTCGCGCCCACGCTGCGGAATGGCACATCGATCCGCAGCGAATTGGCGTCCTCGGTTTTTCCGCAGGCGCGCACCTGGCGGCTGCTCTCAGTACGCATTTCGACCAGCGTTTGTATGACCCGATTGACGCTGCGGACAAAGTCAGTTGCCGCCCCGATTTCGCGGTGATTGTTTATCCCGGATATCTGGCCATTGCAGAGCAGAATTTCGCTCCCAATTCCGAAATTCATGTGACTGAAAGAACGCCGCCCTCGTTTATTGTCCAGGCCGAAGATGATCCGGTACACGTCGAAAACTCTACCATTTATTTCCTGTCGCTGAAGAACGCCAAGGTTCCGGCGGAACTGCACATCTATGCGCAGGGCGGACACGGTTATGGACTGCGGCGCACGGAGCTGCCGGTTACTGGCTGGCCCCAGTTGGCAGAGACCTGGCTGCGGACGATTAAGGTTTTGCCGCAGATTTGAAGGCGTGGAAAATAGAGGTCAACATGACTACTACGCTCTTCGGGTTGGAAACTTAGCCTGGGCGAGCCACTTGCTCAATACTTCCAAGGAGGAAGGGACAACCGCATCAAAAACGATGCCCGCACGGTCTGCACGAGAATGCACCACCAACGCGCGCGCCATGAATAATTCTCGTGGATTCGTGCCGATCTTTAAGCTGACAGCGGTGCCCTCGCACGGGGCATCCCTCACACTCAGGGAACACCCGTGTAGTCCCAGATCGGCCACCCAGGATTGGATTCGAGCGCCCGAAGTATCATCGACCAATACTGCTGGGGCAATGAACTGGAACCTCGGGGTGCGGCGGCGTTCTTGTTCCATCGAGTTTCCAATGGGCTAGGCATTCTATCCTAGCGTATTGCCGACATCATTGCTAACTGGTATGGAATCGTACGCGCGTACCCTGATCACCCGATTGCGGCGTACCCTAAGTACTTTACGATCACTTTGGGAGGAAACGCATGGTCTCATCCGTTTGGAAGGGCACACTAAGCTTTGGTTTGCTGGCGATCCCCGTCAAGCTCTACACCGCCGCCCGTAGCCAGCGGATGAACCTGCATCAACTCCACAAGGTCTGCCACACTCGGCTAAAGCAGCCTCTTTTTTGCCCGCATTGCAACCGACAGGTAGAGCGCTCGGAAGTAGTTCGCGGTTATGAATACGAAAAAGAGCAGTACGTGGTAGTCAGCGACGACGAGATCAAGAAAATTACGCCGCGCTCCAGCACGGTCATGGAAATTGTCGCCTTTGTAAAACAGGAACAGATCGACCCGATCTATTTCGACGCCTCGTATTTCATGCTTCCCGATAAGGAAAGTGAAAAACCATACGCCCTCTTGTTGAGGACTTTGGAAGACAGCGAACGAGTCGGGATCGCCACGGTAACCATGCACCAGCGGGAGTACACGGTTTTCATTCGGCCCCGAAAGAACGGCTTGACGATTCATACCATGTATTACCCCAATGAAATTCGGGAAGTCGCGGGGTATGGAAAAGCCGAAAAGGACGTAAAGCTTAAGCCAGTAGAAATCAAGTTGGCGGAGCAGTTGGTGGACAGCCTGTCGCAGGACTTTAAGCCCGAACAGTTCCATGACAAATTCCAAGAGAATCTAAGAGCGCTGATCGAGGCCAAGCAGAAGGGCAAATCTGTTGTCACCGAAGAAGCGCCGCGCCCGGCTCGCGTGATCGACATTATGGAAGCGCTCAAGAAGAGCCTGGCGAACGCCGGGGCGCAGCAAAAACCGAAGAAACCGCCAAAAGTTCGCCAGACCGGTTCCGATCATCATCGCCGGCGTCTAGCCAGTTAGCGGTTGTCGAAAAACTCGATTTTTAAAATCTACGATAGCTTAAATAGATTTACATAAATTTGCTATTTTCGCGTTCTTATGGCGTCGCGCGTCCTGAAGGTCTCAACCGAAGAACTATCCAAGACAACCTGGGCAGATTTTGTGCTGTTCTCACAAGGGAATGGACGGGACCATTGTGGCTGCATGCATTTTCAGCGGCCTTGTGCTTTGCCCAGATACAAGTGGCTACCGTCGCGTGCAGAGAGGGCTGTGAGAAACCTGCGGGAAAAGAGAGCGCTCTTGGAAAAGGGACGCTCGCACGGGATTCTTATCTATGTCGACAAGGTCCCTGTGGGATGGTGCCAGTTCGGGCTGAGCGAAGAACCGCCTCGGATCGATGCCAGTCACAACTATCGAGGTCTCGGCCCTAAGAACGGTACGAAAACATTGTGGAGAATCACTTGCTCTGTTGTCGACAAGAGGCATCGCAAGACCGGGATTGCGAGCGCGGCGTTGCAGGCCGCTCTGGAAGCCATTGCAAAGAGGGGCGGGGGGTCTGGTCGAAGCTTATCCTGTGGCGGATTGGAGCGGTGGGGCTTTCGGAAATATGTCCACGCACGGAACGGTGTCGATGGTCAAAAAGCAGGGGTTTAAGGTGGCAGCTCCTTTCGGGAACGCAAATGTGCTAATGCGAAGGAGCGTCTAACTTATTTGCCGGTGGTGCGCAGGGCGGGGATGGCTAACGGAATCTGCTCTCCCTCCAGGGCGGGCGCGGGAGAGCCGCCACTGAGCACATTTTCCAGGGTGCTTTGGGCTTTCTCAAAGCGCCGGTCGGCCTCGCTGTAACTCTGTTGCGCATTCTTTAAATGGGTTCCCAGCTTTTCAAATACTTCGGCGAACGCGCCCAGATTCTTCTGGACACCGTTTAGATTTGCGAGCAGGCGCTTGGCGTTTTCTTCGATCTGCATGCCTTGCAAACCCATTGCGATGACGCAGAGATGGGCGTACAACGTATTCGGCGATACCGCGATGACTTTTTTGGAACGGCAATACTCGTCGATCTGCTGACCCCTGCTGTCGAGCACGTTCAACATTTCGCAGTAGACATTTTCGGACGGCACGAACATCAAGGCCACATCCAGTGTTCCTTCGCTCGGCACGATGTATTTCTTCGCGATCGCGTCGGCATGGCCTTTAACTGCATTGGCAAAGGTGCGGCGGGCTTCGTCACCGTCGGCGGCAATCCGCCGAAACGCTTCTAGCGGAAATTTCGAATCGATCGCCATCAGTTTGTCGTCGCGCAGAAAAATCACCGCATCCGCGGCTTCGCCGCTGCTAAAGCGATACTGCATCGAGAACTGCGAGGGCGGAAGCGAATCCTCGAGCATCCGTTGCAGCGTAACTTCGCCAAGCAGGCCGCGGGTTTTCGCGCCGCCTAGTACTGCTTCCAGCGATTGGGTCGCCTGCGACAGCCCGCGGCTCTGTTCCTGCACTTCGCCGATCTGCCGCTGGATCAGGCCAATTTGTTCGCGGGTATTTTTCAACTCAGTGGCAATTGCGGTTTGTCCTTGGGACGCGATTTGGGCCGAGTTCGTTACGCCATCGCGCAATGCGCTGGTCACACTCTCCAGTCTCTGCGCCACGGTTTGCCCTATTGTTTGAATCTCTCCGGTACTCTGCGCCTGCGAGGTCGCAATCGTTTGTAGATCACGGCGCAACTCGCCCAGTTGATTCTCTAGCCCGTCGCTTTTCTTCTGACTTTGGACGTTGTGCAGCACGAGCCAAACCACCAGTGCGGCCAGTAGAATCGCGATTCCAATCAAAGCAGCATTCATAGTTCCTTTCGACCTGGTGATTCCGTCAAACATTCTGGTCGCCTTCGATTCCCTCCGATCAGCGACAATAGACTACTTTACGCGCACTGGTGCCTTTTCTGAAAATCCCCTTAGATAGCAAAAAAGAGGCCGCGCCGAAGCGCGGCCCACTGCGATAACCTTCGAACTGTTCGAACGCCGAAACGGCCTGGCGATTTACCAGATGAGCTTGAGCGCAAACTGAAATTGCCTTGCGTCATAGGAAGCGGTGGGCTGGCCGGCGCTGCAGGTCGAACTCGACCCGGGGTCGCACAGTTGATTCACAGCGGCCACGTTCAGCCGATTGGTCAGATTGAACGCATCCGCGATCGCGTCCAGCTTGAATCGCTCGCCGAGCGGAAACCGCCGCGACAACCGTAAATCGAATTGGAAGAATCCCGGCGTCACGAACGTGTTACGTCCCAAATTGCCGATGCAACCCGCCGGCGGGGTTATCCCGGGTACCGAGAATGATGCTCCGCTGTTGGTCAAGCAGGTGCTCGGCAGCTCAAACGATACTCCCGGCAAGAATGCCGAGGTTGCTGTCGGTCCGGTCGTGCCAACGGAAGGCCGTCCGTTCGACGCCCCTAAATCCAGTCGATAGTCCGTCCCAGTGATCACGGTATAGGGACGACCCGACGATAGCTCGATAATGGGCGCGACCGTGAAATCCGCAACCACGCGCTTCCACGCGGTGTCGCCACTGTGCCCGCCCGGCGCCTGAAACACGCCGCTGGTGACCCAGCGATGGCGTTGATCAAAATCCGAATTGCCGCGCTCGTAAAAGGGGAATCGGCTGTCCTGCGGCTCTAGCGGTGACTGCAAATCTGTCGAATCGTCGATGGTATGCGACCACGTGTAACTGGACAGCAATTCGAACGAGTGCGCGAATCGCTTCTGGACGTTGACGGTCAGCCCGTGATAAATCGAGTTTCCATCCGAAAGCTGAGCGTCCACGCTGTTGAATGCCACCGGAACGCCCAGCCCTACGGGATATCCCGCAAGGCCTGCAAGTTGAACCTGCGTCGCGTAGCCGCCGGGCACTTGGCTGGCGAACGACGGATTCGGTCCGGAGGGCCGGAAAAAATTGAAGAAGGCCGGCGTACTCACGTACTGTCCGTTCAATGCCGCGAGCGCGCCGGGACATCCGCCCAGCTGCCCAAGAACGCTAGGCGCAATCACGCCCACTCCGCAGGTCGTGGCCGTCGGCGCCACACTCGCTGCGGGTGCGACCACGGTCACTGGGCTAGAAAAACCAAGTCCCGCTGCGTCGGCGTTCGCCAAGTTTTGCGTTAGCAATTGTGGATTCGTCGAATTGATATCCACTGGGCGATACAAATGCAGCCCTCGTGTATATTGGTATCCCACGCTGATCTTCCACGATCCCACGATCTCCCGCTCGATGGTCAGGTTCCCCTGTTGCGCATATCCGAATTGAAAATTCTTCGCCACTGGCAGCACAAACGGCAGAATCGGCAACGGAAACCCCGCGGTGAGATAGTTCTGATTTACGAACAGAGAATTCGGTTCAAACGGATTGAATCGCTGCTGATTCGGCAAATATCCCATGGTCGGTAGAGCGTTCAAGACTCCTTGAAAAATCGTCGACCCATTCAAATTTGTCGGTGAATCCAGGGCCCCGCAAACGCCAGCGCTTGGAACCAAGCCGCACGCCGACGATGTCCCGCCCGCCGAGATAAGCTGCACGGACCTTCCGCCGTCGGCCGTTGCCGAATCAAACGCAATCGCCAGCAGCGGATGATCGTAGAAAAGCCCGTAGCCCGTGCGAATCACGGTCTTTCCGTCGCCTTTCGGATCCCATGCAATTCCCAAACGTGGCGCAACGTTATTGTTATCTCGGGGTATGCCTTCTCGAACGCCCAACGCATTCTCCGCCGCGGCATTTAGTGGCGTCGCTGCAGCAAACAGGGGCGTAATCTCGACGTCGTATCGCAACCCGTAGTTCAGCGTCAGCTTGCGGTTCACTCTCCAGCTATCCTGCCCGAAAAATCCAATGGGGATATTGTCGAACGGCTGATTCGACTGCCCGATTCCTTGAATGTACGTGGTAGGAATTCCCAGCCCGTACGACTGCAATCCCGTAGCGCCAAACAGTTCCACCGTTTGTCCGCTCGGCAACGTCACCGAATCCGGCAAGCCAAAATTCGATATCGCCAATCCGCCAAAATTTACGTCGCCGCCGTAGTCCAATTCAAAAATCTGCTGTTTTCCCGATCGGAGCTGCACCAGATTGAAGTCTCCGCCCATCTTGAACGTGTGACTTCCGCGCACCAGGGTCACGTTATCGGTGAACTGAAATCGCCGCTCGATGCGGTCCACGGTCGAGTAGGGTTCGCGACCGAAATACGCGTATCCCGGAATGTTCACTCCGATATCGCTGCCTCCCGGAAGCTCTGAGTACCCGAAATGCAGCCCGCGCCGGGCAGCCTGAAATCGAAACTCGTTGAACGCCGAGTCGCTTAGTATGGTGTCATGCTGAAAAACCCCGGAGACATCGCGCGATTGGTTTACTCCGGTTCGTGATCCGGCGTTCTGCCCAAATACCTGATTTTGGGCAGTCGATTGCACTCCTGTCACCAAAGAGGGCGAGACCCCGACGCGCAAAAAAGAGCTGTTTCGATTGTTCCATTTTTGGTCCAATCTTGCCGACCACAAACTGGTCTTCTCCGTCACCGGAAAATTTCCCCGCAGGGAGTTCAACCCCACGTAGGAAGCTGGCAAGGGAGCAACTCCAGCCGGCACGACCGACGCGCCGGGCCCAACCGCGGCAAATCCGCTGCACACGACCGCGTTCACCGTCTGTCCCAGCGGACAAGACACCGGCACGGGAAATTGAGCCCCGGGTCCCGGGCTCAATGTTCCACCAGATAGTGACGCCGCCACCGCTCCATAATCCAATTTGTTCAATGCCACGCTCGAGGCCGAGCCCAACAAAACGCCATATTGCACCGCCAAACTTTGATAAGCGGGAACTCCGCTCGTCAACAAAGTTTGCACCGTGCTCGCTTGCGACGCTGTCAATTGAACCGGCAGTGGGCCGCTCGGTGTGGGCAACGTCACTGCTGTTAATCCCCAGGGTCCGCCGCCACCTTGTGCCTCCCCGATGCTGGAAAATCCAGTCTCTTCCCGCAGCGTATCCTCGTAAGAAAAAAAGTAAAAGGTTTTGTCCTTCACCATCGGCCCGCCGATGGTTGCGCCCGCCTGCACCCGCGTGAAAGCCTGCTTGGTCGGATCGAGTTCCCCGGTAGTCGGATCCACTTGCCCCGAAAAGGCATTCCGGGCCTGAAACGATTTGTTTCGCAGATAGCCGAAGACATCCCCATGGGTTTCGTTTCCGCCGCTTTTGGTTACGATGTTGATTACGCCGCCGGTCGCCCGCCCATACTCCGCATTGTAATCGCCCAGGATCAGCTGGAACTCCTGCACCGCCTCTTGCGACACCGTCGCGCGAATCCCATTGATGGAATTGTCCACGGCATCCGCACCATCCACGCTCACCTCGTTCGAACGCGCTCGCTGCCCGCCCACGCTCAATCCGCTAGTCGGCGCCGGGCCGATCGTAGGCGCCACGTCTCGCGTGGTCTGCGAATTCGTCAGCGTAAAATTGATGTAGTTCCGCCCGTTGATCGGTAGGTTGTTGATTCTCCGCTCATCCACGACTTGCGATACTTCCGTCTTAGTCGTTTCCACATTCGCTATCTCGGAAGTCACCGTAACGGTCTGCGACATCCCGCGCAGCTGCAGCCTGGGATTAAAAGCCGTCACCTCGCCAACAGTCACCACCACCGGGCCATTCTCGAAAATCGCGAAGTTAGCCCCACCGTCTACGGTCACCTTATATTCGCCGGGCGGCAGTCCCACCAGGTTGTAGCGTCCATTCTCGTCCGTCACCGCTGTGCGTTGCGTCCCGTTCACTAAATTCGTCGCGGTCACCTTCGCGCCATGCACTGGCAGCCCCTGCGGATCGCTGACCGTCCCGATCAGCGTGGAAGTATTTACCTGCGCCACGGCGGCGACCCCGAAGGCCAGCAAGAATGAACACACCAGCGCGCATGCGCGCACACTCGGTCTGCGGACCATAGAACCCCCTTTAGTGGATCTCAATCAGCCTATGCAGCCGCTACCCCTAGCGATGACGGGGCCATCCCCGTCGCTGCACGGCCCAGAAGAATGATCATTCGGCTTTTACTGTACCCGTCCGTCTATTTCAATCATTATTTTTATTGAGTCCAATGTGGCCCACCCCACTCAAGTAGTCCCCAGAAGGCATCAGTTGGACGGCACTGGATTTTTTAGGCAACAACCGGGGCCCATTAAGGTTTTGCACGAAGCTGAAAAGAATCTTTTTCCTGCCAAATGAGAACAGCGGCGTCGGGATCGAGCCGGTACATGGTGCCCGTGAGGGTGTTGCCCTCCAGAACCAACTTGACGTAATGAAAATTGGGGAATGCATTGTCCTGGTAAAGGTCCGTGGCCGTCCGCTCGACCGGATACGGATGAGCTCCGCCGCCGCCAGCCACCAAGTACACCACGTCGTCTTGCAGAAACCGTTCGTAATTGTGGATATGCCCAGCACTAACCAAAAATCGAGCCTTGCTCGTAACCGCGGCGTTCTTCAAATAATCGGCTAGTGAAAGTTCATTGGGCCGCGGGTTATGGTCCACATTGAAATTCTTTTGAATGTCCGCTACCGGTGGATGGTGCATGGTAATCAGCACAAAACGGACGCTCGAAGGCAATGAAGCGATTTGTGTTTCGAGCCATTGACGTTGATCGGAAGCGGGCAGAAGGGAAGTGTCACTATCGAGGGCGATGGCATACAGCTGCTCGCCCAATGCGACGGAGTACCAGCGACGCCCCCGCAACTCTGGGAACGCGGCCCACCAATTCTCGAGGCATTGCGACACTTCGCAACGGCTGAACTCGTGATTGCCCAGGGCCGGGTAAACGCGCAGTTGATTCGTTCTCCACCGCTCCGTCTCGGTCCGATATACCTCGTAGTCCGCTTGCTCGCCGCCGTGCCAGGGAAGGTCTCCATTCAACAGGACCGCGTCAGGTTTCTCCTCCGAAATACGCGCCACCAGCGCTTGGCGTGCAGTCGGATTTGTGGCGTCGTGGTTTGTAGGATCGGTGAAGCGCATGTCACCATACGCTACGACAGTGAGCGGCCTGTGCAGATCACCATCAGTTACGGTGAATGTCGCTGAAGGTCGAAGGCGTGCACCATGGTTTCCTGGATTTAGACTGAAACTGACGACGACTGCCAACAGGTATGCACAAAGACGTGGCATCAATTTTTCTTCCCCAATAACGCATTATTCCAACTTATGGATCAATGGATAGTATTTCTGGATCATGCGCCCTGTCATTAACCCGCTTTCATATTCCGTAATAAAATGCTTCATTAGCCTCGGGGTTATCTCGAGGCGTCACGAACGGACTCTTTCGCGGGGCCCGTTTCGGCAATCGCTTTGAAGTCCGCCTCCAGATATCGCTCAAACGCTGACGCAGATTTGCGCCTTATAACAAGGACTTTGCAGTATGCTGTCCGGCGGACCAAACGCCTTGGTTGGATGGCGCGCGAGTGATTCAGCGATACACGGGAGCCATGCGTGACAACACGTCGAGAAGTCTTGAAATATGCGGGGCTGGGATTGGGTGCGGTTGCGGCGTCGGTATTGGGAATGACAGCGAACGGCAAAGGCGCAGCGAATGACGCGAAGCCTCCGACCAAGCCGGCTCGCACCGAAGTCACCGACAAGAGCGGGCAGCGCTTGGCCCCCGGACCGGAGATTGCGTGGACGAAAGTTGCGCGAAACGCCGCACCAGCCGATGTGACCGTCGACCCTACAAAGACGTCGCAGGCGATCTTGGGATTTGGTGCTGCATTTACCGACGCTTCGTGCTACACGCTCTCGCGGCTCAGCGATGGCGATCGCGCCAACCTCCTGCACTCCATTTTCGCACAGGACCAACATGCCCTGAGCACCGGCCGCATACCGATTAGCGCGAGCGATTACAGTACGGCGACCTACAGTTACGATGACGGCCCAGCCGATCCTGACCTGAAACGCTTCAGCATCGACCACGATCGCGACTATATTTTGCCTACCCTGCGCGCGGCCCTAGACGCGAATCCGGACCTGTTTTTCTTCGGGTCACCGTGGAGCCCGCCAGGATGGATGAAGTACAGCAACTCGATGTTGGGCGGAAATATTCGACCTGAAAATATTCCAGCCTACGCGCGATACCTTCAGAAATTCGTGGAGGCCTACGCGACAGCCGGCGTGCCAGTGCGCGCAGTGACGACCCAAAATGAAATCGACGCGGACCAGGGCGGGCGAATGCCGGCGTGCCCCTGGCCCGAAGAAGACGAGGAGCGCCTGGTGGACGCCCTAGGCCCACTGCTGGAACCGAGCGGCACGAAAATCTGGACTCTCGACCACAATTACAATTTGTGGGGCCGCGCGCTGGACCAACTCTCCAGGCCCCGGCTCAAGAAATACGTGAACACCGTAGCTTGGCACGGCTATGTAGGAACCCCGGAAATGATGGGCAACGTAAAGCAGAAATTTCCGGACGTGGAAATGCATTGGACCGAGGGCGGTGACGACTATAAGTCTGCTGATTATTTAACGAACTGGAGCAAGTGGGGCGCGACGTTCGCCGGCATTCTCGCCAACGGCCCGCAGAGCATTACCATGTGGAATCTGGCTCTCGATGAGCGCGGGCGGCCAAACGTGGGACCGTTTGATTGCGGCGGCCTGGTCCAGATTCATTCAGTAACGAAAGAAATCACGCTGACCGGATTGTATTGGGCCCTAACGCAGCACGCACGGGCGTTTCGCCGCGGCGCCGTGATGGTCGCTTCGCACGACGCGAACGGCGCCGCGCCCGCCATGAACGCCGCATTGATCGGCCAGCCGGCGTCATCCTCAACCGTCACGGCGACCCCGAACAGCGCTTCGGTTTCCCGGGTGTATCATATCGCGGCGAAAAATTCCGACGGCTCCATGGTCCTGGTGCTGACGAATCCGGGTGCGGCACGTGAAGTGACGGTCGCGTGCGGCGGCCAGACCGCGAAAATTCCGCTGACTGCAGATTCTGTCACGACGCTTCGCTGGACCTGAAATCAACTGGGCCATGCCTGACGCCAAGCAGAAGTACGCCGGCGATTACTGCAGTTTTGCATATTCGGATTTGGCGGCGACTAAAGCGGGAATGTCAGGGTCGGCATCTTTCCAGTAGGCGAGGAAATCTTGATAATTGGTATGGGCTTTGGCGGAGTCGCTTTGGACGGCATACGCGCGGGCCAGATTGAGTTGCGAGAGGGGAAGCAAGGGGCTGAGGGGGTTGACGCCCGGATGATCGAGGATGCGCTGAAATTCGGCGGCGGCTTTGACGCCGTCGCGGAGTTGGAGATAGGCGAGGCCCCTAACATACATGGTGAGATAACTGCCGGCAGCGAGGGTATTACCCAGTTCGTGCTTGCGGGTAGGTTCGAGGAGTGTGATCGCTTCGGCGGATTTGTTCTGGCGTATAAACAGTAGAGCACGCGCTGAGGGGATTTCAAAGTTTTGCAAGAGTGTGTTGGAGGGATGTTCGGAACTGAGCTGGTCCGCTAATTTTTTGGACTCGGCTGTGTCGCCGATGAAGGCGTAGGCCACGGCGACGTTGGCACGCACGTTACGGCTGTCTGACAACTTGAGCGCTTCGTCGGCATTCTGGCGGGTTTGCACGGTGAAACCATACTCCGCGTTGTGCAGGGCTTTCAGGGACATCATGTTGATCGGCATTTCGGTCAGGCCACTCTTCAGGGCCAGTTCGCTGCCCTGTTTGTAGGTTTCGTCGGCGAGTTTGACCTTGCCCATCGAATTCTGGTAAGAAGCCAACCGCTGCACCATAAATGCTTCCGTCGGTTTACCGGCAACCCATACGAGTTGTTCTTTCATGGGGGCATCGTCGTGCTGCATTGCCGCGAGATAAATTAAATACAAACGGGTGGTAAACGAGGCGTGCTTCTGCGCGATGGCGTTCTGCGCCACGGATTTAGCTTCATCAATACGATTCAAAGCCATGTAACCTGCAATCTGATTCTGATAGCTGAAAAAATCCTGGGGATCGACGCGCGTGGCCTCTACGGCCGTGGCCAACGCTTTTTCGTGGTCGCCCAGGCGGGAATACGCAAGAGACAGATTATCGACGGGACGAACGTCTCGCGGATAGGTGCGAATCCATTGCTGATAAAGGTCGACGCTTTTGTCGAGGTCGCCGGTAACCAGGTCGTAATAATGGCCGCTGATGTAGAGCTTTTCGGGTTCGCTGGCGCGCCCGCGAAGCTCGTAAGCTTTGGTTAGATATTGCATCGCTGCCTTGTTGTTGCCGACGTTGGAATTAACGACGCCCAGGACCGCGTACGACATCGCAAAATTAGGATCGAGGTCGACGGCCCGTTTGAGTTCCGAAATGGCGGGGCTCTCGTCCATGTGGTTGTGGAGTTCCTGGCCGAGACTGAATTGTTTGAGAGCTGCCAGCGAAGAAGTGGTGGCTAGCTCCAGAGGAGTGGTGAATTGTTGCACCGATGCGAGGGATTCGCCGAGCTTTTGCCGAAGGTCGGTGGCGGCCTTGTCGAGGGATTTCAAAACTTGTTCTTTGCCTGCCGCTTCGACTTGCTGGCGCGCGAGGACGTCACCAGTCTGGGCGTTGGTGGCTTCCGTGGTAATCACGTAATTGCTGCCGAGGCTGGCAATGGAGCCGGAGATGATGGCCTTGGCGTTTTCACGCTGCGAGATTTCGCGAGCGAGATCTTTGGTGATGCGCTCATCAGGCTTACGGCCCATGAAGTGCAGCGCGTCCTGGATTTTGGATTCGGGGAGCAAGTTAAGATACGGCGACTGTTCGAGCTGAACGGCCAGTGCTTGTTTGAGCGTGCCGTCAAACACCCCGTCGCCCGTCGTATTCACGAAGTCAGAGAGGACCACGGTGTCTTTTTCGGTGAGCGCGTGCGTGTGACGCGGGAAAAAGAAAAACACGCCGGCGGCGACCGCCGCGAGGGCAAAAACGCCCGCCAACCAGGGTAGCCATTTGGAGGAGGCCGCGCCCGCAACCGCGGGAGGTGTCGGAATCAGCGGCGAAGCCCCGGTTGAATGTTGCGCGGGAGCGTGGCTCGCCGGAGGAACTGCCGGCACGGAACCAGAGGAGGCTGCGGAGACAACCGAGCCGGAGGAGACACGAACCGAGCTGGCGCCAGAGCGCTGCGAGTCCTCTATCGTGTTTCCGGTGAATCCGCTGGGATTGGAACCCGACCCGAGGTCGCGCTTCAAGCGCTTGAGATCGGTACGCATTTCTGCCGCGGATTGGTAGCGAAGGCTGCGATCCTTGTCCAAAGCCTTTTGCAGAATGGTTTCGAGTTTTTCGGGCACTTCCGGATTCAGCCGCACCGGCGAGATCGGCGGCCGATTCATGATGGCTTCAAAGATAACGCCGGAAGTCTCTCCTCGAAAAGGCAGCTGGCCGGTGGCCATTTCATAGAGAACTACGCCAAACGAAAAAAGATCGGTGCGAGCGTCGAGGTCTTTACCACGCGCTTGCTCAGGAGACATGTAAGCAACGGTGCCGAGCGACGCACCGGGACTGGTAAGTTGGTTGGTATCGACACCGACTGTTTCCATCGAGTTGCCATGGCTGCCGGTGCGAAGCGAATTAGAAACTTTCGCCAAGCCAAAGTCCAGTATCTTGGCGTGCCCGCGCTTGGTCACAAAAATGTTCGCAGGCTTGATGTCCCGATGAACGATGTTTTCGGTGTGAGCGGCGTCCAGACCGTCAGCGATTTCGATGGCGTAATCCAGCAGCCCTTCGACGTCCATCGGTTGCCCGGCGATAAGGTGCTTGAGAGTGGAGCCGTCGAGAAATTCCATGGCGATGAAACGATTTCCTTCGTGCTCGCCAATTTCGTAGATGGTGCAAATGTTAGGATGATTCAGCGCAGACGCGGCGCGCGCTTCACGGCGAAAGCGTTCCAGCGCCTGCGAGTCGCGGCTCACGTCCTCAGGAAGAAATTTGAGTGCCACGAAGCGGCCGAGCTCGGTGTCTTCGGCCTTGTAGACGACGCCCATTCCACCGCCGCCGAGCTTTTCGACGATAACGTAACGCGAGATTTTCTTGCCGGCTAACAACTGGGGATCCGCCATGGTCGCGTCATCTTATGGTGGGACCATAGCTAAGTCAACGAAACCAAGTGACACGAAACCAAGTGACACGAAACCAAGTGACACCAAACCAAGTGACACCAAACCAAGTGGCTAGCAGCCCGACGGAAGCCTCCGACGAATCCAGGTCCTGATCAACGCGCGTGCCGGACAAATTGAATTTTCCCGGGTGAAGTGATGGTACCTTTCGGAACCCGCCTTACAGGAATATCTGACCTCCGCTTCAGTGGCTCGTGCTAAGAACGAATGCAAATAGTGAGTCGCCCGCTCCAACAACCACATACTGTTTGCCGTCGAGTTCGTAGGTGATCGCGCCGTTTGCTTGATTGGCTACGACGGTAGTGTGCCAAAGCGTCTTCCCGGTCGTTGAGTCGATGGCCAAGATATGCCCCGAGTTGTCACCAGCGAAGAGCAAATTCCCCGCCGTGGTTAGCAGGCCAGTACCCATGCCGCCGAGGTCATGCGTCCAACGACTCTGTCCCGTCTTGTAGTCGATCGCCTTGATGGTCCCCGGATAATTCAGAAAATCGTCGCGCCCGGCAAATCCTTCCGCTTTTCCCTCTGCGGTCAAGTAAAAGATACTGTAACTCTGCGACGCCACCACGTAAAAAAGACCCACCGCCGGATTGAAACTGGGAGCAAACCAATTCGACGCCCCATTCGAACTGGGCGAGACGAGCGTACCATCGCGTGTAGGCTCTTTCTTCGGATTGGGAATAGGTTGCCCCTTCGCATTGATGCCCAGAGTCCAATTGCTGTTAATAAAGGGCGCCGTCAGCAGATGCTCGCCGTTGCTGCGATCCAGCACAAAGAAAAATCCATTCCGGCTTGCCTGCGCCAGCAGTGTGCGCCGCTTTCCGTTGAACTCCCCATCAAACAAAATCGGCGTCTGTGTAGCGTCCCAGTCGTGCGTGTCGTGGGGCGAGACCTGATAACCCCATGCCAGCTTACCCGTGTCCACGTTCAACGCCACGATCGAGCAGGTCCACAAATTTTCCCCCTTTCGCCCAGCCCCGGCGTGCACAGGATTAGGATTGCCGATCCCCCAGTAGATCAAGCGCAAGTCCGGATCGTACGTCCCGGTCATCCACGTCATACCGCCACCATGGCTTCGAGCTTCAGCATCGGGCCAACTCTCGGAACCAGGCTCACCTGCATTGGGTTCGGTATTCCAATGCCACTGTACCTCGCCGGTTTCAGGGTCGCGTGATTCCAAATATCCGGGATTATCCAGCGAATCGCCGCCTACGCCGGTGATGATGTGGTTGCCCACCACCAGCGGCGACATCGTGCAGAAATACTCGAGCTTTGCGTCCGCGATCTGCTTACGCCAGCGCTCCTTGCCGTCCTTGGCGTTCAACGAAACGAGATAGCAGTCCGGTGTTTCGGTGTAAATCGAATCACCCAGCATGGCTACACCGCGCTGGCCGATGTGCCCGCCTTCGTTCGGCGGATACTTGTAATGCCAGACCTCCCGCCCGTTGCGCGCATCGACGGCCCACACGTTATCCGGCATGGTGAAGTAAAGCACGCCATTCACTTCAATCGGCGTCGACTTGATCACCGAACCGAACCCGGCCGCCCCGAAATTGCTGGCGCGATACATCCAGGCCGACGACAAGGAAGCCACATTCGAGGCGTTGATCTGATCCAATGAACTGTGACGCTGTCCGGAATAATCGCCGTTATACGTAGGCCAACTATCGGTCCCCGGCTTCAAGATCGCATCAGGAGTCAATTCCTGCCCACAAAGAACGACAGGCGCCAGCAGCAGCACGAGTGTGGGGATCCAAACTCTCATTTCAAAGTCTCCAGATACGCCAAAAGATCGTGCATCTCTTGATCGCTGTACTTCGGCAGCAGCCCTTCATGCGCCGCCCGAGGATCCTGTACGTCCACAGTCACGCCCTCACGCGAGAAGGAGCGATACCAGCCGGCAGCATCGTGCATGGTCACCGTGAATTCATCCAGATGATCGAGCGTCCCGGAAACCCGCTCACCGGAAGCTAGCTGAACGGTAACTTTGCTGGGCGCGGGCGGCGTCACCGCTCGTCCCAGAAACACATCAATCAGGTTTGGCGCGGGATACAACAGCCGCCGTTGCAACTCGACAGGTTCATACTTGGTCGCCACATGCGCGAGATCACCCGTCGCAGAGTGACAACTCCCGCAATGCCCGTCACCATTGAAGAACGCGGCGCCCTTCTGCGCGTCACCCGTTATCAGATCGCCGATCTTGTAAGCAAATCGATTCGAAACGTCAGCAGCTCGCGAGTGCAAAAAGGTCGAGATATCGGCAATTTGCTCCGCAGAGAGCGCCGAGAAAGCCGGCATCCCGCGTTCGAGCCGTCCATTTCGGATAACAGGACCTATCACATCACCCTTGTTGTCGTGCAGCACCAAAGCCGACCGCACCAGATCAGGCCCGCTCTTCCCATGAGCATCGTTGCCGTGACAAAATCCGCACGCAGGCACAAATATTTTCCGTCCGCGTTCTGTTGCTTCTTTGTCGATAGGCGCGCCGCCCATCATCGCGGCAAGCGCATCGCCCGCATTCTCCTTCTGCGGAGTGTCTTTTTGTTGCCCATTCGCCGTCTTCTGCTTCTCCGCATTGGCCGCCTGGTCGGCTTGCCCCGAACTCAGCGACGCAAACAGAAGCCAGACTGCGACTGCACCGAAGTAACGATGGAGCATTCTATCTCTCCCACGCCTCACGACTTCAGATTCTTCATGTACTCGTAGTCCACTTTGATCGCTTCCAGAGCCGGCATCTCCGCGAAGGGCGGCTCCTGTTCGACGAATAGCGCGCGAATCCGCGCCTTCCGAGCCGCGACGAAAACTCGCCCATACTCGATCGTGCCCCGCCCCAATTCGGTTGGTATCGGCGCCCCAGGATCTTTGCCCATCAATGTCGTCCGCGGCGTAAATCCTTTTCGGAAGTCTTTAATGTGCAGCAAACTGTAGCGCTCCGGATGTTTTGTCAAATAGATAACGGGATCCTGGCCTGCAACAGTCGCCCAACCGCAGTCCAGCTCCAGTTTGACCAGCCCCGGATCGGTCAACCGAAGAAATTCATCGTAGCCTGTCACGCCGTCGTACGACTTCCACTCAAAGTTGTGGTTGTGATACGCGAGCTGCAGCCCCGCTTTCTTAACCTGCTCCCCAACTTTATTGAACTGCTCGGCATTCCACTTCCAGTCGTCCAGCGTAAGCCCATTGATGATCGCGATAAAAACTGCGAACTGCCCCAATTGCGGATCGGGCTTGAAGCGCGACGGATCGGCAACCCAAGGTACGGTGACAACCATGAACTCCTGCCCAAACTGATGGGCAAAATCAACTTTCTCCTGAAAATTGCTGATCAAGTCGGGAAGCATGTAATGTCCCGAAGGATTTTTCAGCCCAGCATCATCGAGCATCTTCTTCAGATCGTTCGCCGATGTTTTGGCAAGCGGAGAAAGCTCCACTTGTTTGTACCCCGCTGCCGCGACGGCCTTCAACGTTCCAGCCGGATCGGAATCCATTTCAGCGCCGACGGTGTAAAGCTGCAGCCCGATCGGCAGATTCAGAGGATTGGCATTCATAGATGAGATCTGCAGAAAGGAAGCCGCAAGACCGGTAGCTGCCACTTTCACAAATGTTCTACGGGAAGTAGTCGTGATCATAGGTCGCGTGCCCCATTCCGCCCTTTCGGGCTACTATGTCGGTGCCGACAACACCTCATTTACTGCGGGAGCATCTTAGCCCAACACCAAAAAATAATTGACGAGGTCTCATGGCTATCAAAGTTCACGGGCCGCCCGCCTATGGCGAGCGCGCTTCCTTCCCTGGTCTCGCCGCGAGACTTCTCCCGTGGAGATGAATCTCGGAGGCGACGCCGTTCAGGATGAGGTTGAGAGCATGCTCGAACCCTTCATCATCGCGATTCTCCGCGGTCATCTCGATAAATCGTTTCACGTGAGGATAATTTCCGGTTGCGAGAATTGCTTTCGCGAAGTTTGGGTGATTGACCGGCTGCCGTCGTCCTTCACCCTGACAAGCGGACGACCCCGAGCTTTCGGCCGCGACGAAGCCATTGACAAATACGAACAAAACTCCGATCACCCGAATGGCGGTCCTCATGTCCAGTCCGATCCTTGCAAGGCTGGTTAGAAGCCACTCGAGAATGCGAATACTTTCCGGACCATATTCCGGATCCGTTGCGCGCAACTGGTTCACCCATGGGTGCTCCTTCAGACTTCGGCGGCTCTCCCATGCGAAGTGACACAAGACGCCTCGCCAGTCGGTGATCGTTTTCGCTGGCCACTCGAAGTCTGCATTTGCCGCATCCAGCATCAAATTCAACAAATCGCGTTTACTCGGAACATAGTGATAGAGCCCCATTGGGCTCGAATCCAGTTGCGCCGCAATCCTTCGGATGGATACTCTCGCCAAACCGTCTCGGTCCGCGATAGCGATTCCGGCAGCGACGATTCGTTCTCGACTCAAACCTGAGTCGTCGTCCCCCTCGCGAACAATCGCATCCCAAGTCGACGAGGCTTTAAGCCGTTGGTGCCCCAAACGATCGCGAGCTGGTTTCGACAACCCGATGCCTCCCAAGGCAGTGTACATATAAGTCGTACAGTGTACGAATAATTTAAATTATCGTGGTCGAGATCTGGGCCGCCAAGCCTGGTTTTTAGTACGACTGCGCCAGCATTGCTCAGCGCCTTCCATGCTAGATAGGTCCGGAGTCTTCGTGGACCCAGCGAACCTGTGGATCACGTCCTGGTAATCGGGAAGGATCAATCGCGTGAGGGAACAGTCGGCCCGGCGTATAGCACTCGCATAGTAGGCGGGTTCGGACCGGCCGGAGGCGGGTCGACAAATGGAACCTCCTCCCGTCGTCGCAGCCCAAGAAATTTAAAGAACACGCTCGTGAAGAGGGCCAAGCTCGCGATGGTGACCGAGCCATACCTTTTCGTTGAAGCAGGCTCTCGTCCCCGGTCCACTCTCAGGGTAAGTCGCTGATTTTGGATCCACCAATAAAACGAAAACGCGAATCAGAAACTTTAAAGCACAGGGGGCCCTACAGTTGAAGGTGCCGCTGAACCAATTTCCGCAGCTTTTCCCGGTCTTCATCCTTCATGTGCACGAATTCCACGCCGTTGCCCTGCGGCCCGATATTTCTCACCACCGCCGTGAAATGAATTTTGCGAAGCCCAGTCCGAATCTCCAGTTTAATCGAATCGCCCACCGTCAATTTCTTCGGCGATTCCAAATACGCTCCGCCCAAGCTAATGGTTTTCACTCGCGCCATTCCCGCTTGCGACCCATCGATCTGCGCCCGCAGCGGAGACTCCAGCGGCACCCGAGCATATCGCCGTGGAATCACGAAATTAACGCTGGACTGCGCCGCAGCCTCGAACGCCGCCCGCACTCGTGTCGACGAGGGTCGTTCTTCCATCATCGCCAACGCGTCTTCTGCCGCGGCCCGCAGTCCGGAAGGCTCAGCATACGTAATTCCGTCGCGCTTCTCCGAAAGCAACCTCAACAATTCCGCCGCTTCATGCGCTCGCATTCTTCCCAGCGCCTCGATCGCCTTGATCCGCACGAACTGATCGCGCAACGCTTCGTGCTCGCCCGCCGCAATCTCCATCAGCTGCGGCACGCAAGTGGTCTCCTGCGCCAAGCCAATCTGGTCGATCATCATCGGCACCACCAGCGGGTGTGCGTGCACCAGCATCGCGGAAAACACGAAGGCCGCGCTCTGTGCCGACGCTGAATTCGTAGGCCGCGCCAGTTCGCTAACCGCTAGATCCTGCAGACTCCACTCCCAACTCGCAAGCGCACGCGTCAGTCCGCGCAGCAATCGATCCGCATCAGTCGCCCCGAGCAGTTTGATCGCAGCGCTGACGCGCTGCTTCCGCGAATCGTACAGCCGCGCTTCTAACATGTTCAGCACCGGTACGCCAATCGTCCGCAGCAGCCGCGACATCCCCGGCAACAGCTCGCCGCCTTTCGGCTCGCTCAAGACCAATGTCATGCGTTCCAGCAGCCGTTCCGGATCCCGTTGTAACAATCGCGGCAAAGCCGGATCCAGCGCCCGATTCGCAAGCGCAGCATCCACCAGCAGCAGCCAGCGATCCTGCGCAACCAATCGTCGTGCCAGCGCCGCCATGTGATCGTGCTCGCGATCTTTCGGCGCCCGTTCCAACCCGTTTAAAATCCCTTCGAATCCCGCGAAGTCCCCGCGGTTCACCGCGATGCGCCCCAGCGTCTCCAGAAACGCCGCGAGCAGCGCCGCCGTCTCCGGCACCGTCTCGCGTTCCAGCGCCTTCAGCGTGCCGCTGCTCAAATCCTCGGGCAATTGATTTGGCCACAACGATTCGATCACCGCGGTCAACTCATCCAACCCAGCCGCCACCGATCTGCGTGCGCCAGCGTCTTCATTTTCGATGCGTCGCGCATAATTCAAAACAATGCTGCGCGCTTCACGCCGTGGGGCGTCCGCTCCCGCCTCCGCCAGTTGCGCCAACGTTTGCCGCAGCGCAACGATCGGCACGCACCAAACCTCCGGACCACGCAGCACCGTCGATTTCTCCCGTTGCGGCAGCTCCACCCAGAACTTTTCGACCAGCTTTTCTCGGTACGTTTCAGTCGACCAGGTCATCGCGAACGAAGAAAGGTGCGCCGAAGCGTGGGGGCCGGCATACTTGCCGGCATTCACCAAAACTCCACCCAACCGGTGCAGCATCGGCCGCACTCCAGTAGCAGTCAGTGCGCCCGCGCTGAATTCCGGCCCAAGAAACTCAAAGATCAAGCTCTCCGACAAGCGCAGCAGATATGGCTGTGGCAGCTCGCCCTCCCGCGGCGCGTACTGCGAAACGCAGCTCAGCAGCAGTCGGACGGTATCACGGCTAGCTTCTTCCATCGCTCCGTGGATCGCTCTCGCCGCTTCCTCCGGAGAAAGCCCACGCGCCGATTCCAGCGGCGGCGTTAGCCGCGACAGCAAGCTGAGCGCAGCCATCAGATCATCGATTTGCGGCGCCTGGATGGCACTACTGCTGTTCTCTCTCTCCGAATGCCCTCCATAGGCCACCAGTGCCGCGATCAAACTCGCCAACACCGAGTCCACCCGTCGCTCTGTCTGTGTATTAACCAAAATTCCTTCCACGCGGTTCTCGGCCAGTAGCTCCGGCCATCGTGCCCCCGCTCCTCGTTTCACATTCTCTTCCGATGTTAGCAGCGTTGCTTTTACAAGTTGGGCCAGCGTGTCCAGTTCGCCTACGTGGAACTCCCGAGCAAAAGCCAGCGCATAAATCCCTACGCGCTGCAATTCCTTCCCCAGCGCCTGCAACTCGCCCTTGGCGTCAGGCAGGAGCGAATCACCAATCTTCGGCGCCACCAACCCGCCCCGCTCCACCCGAATCTCCAACCCGTTTAGGCTCGACGCCACGCCGCGGAGCGACTCGTAGGCGTCGTCCAAACTCCGCAGTGTATGAGGATGATGCCGCTCGTAAAGCCGCGCCGATTTCAACAATAACTGCAGCTTGCGCAACGCTCGATCAGCCTCTCCAGCTTTCGAGTCCGTAGCGGGCTCTTTGCGCACCCGTGCCGTCGCCAGAATGGTTGCAACGCCACTACCCGTAGCCGCCTCCGACGTAAGCTCCGACTCAGAATGCCGCTGGTCACTTGAAGTGGGTGCACGCAAGACCAATTTTCATTCCTCACTTGCTTACTCAAACTCAATCGGTGTGGCCGCTGGAGGTACTGTCGGTTTCGACTCCCGTTAGACCATCGCCCAAACGCTCCCTCGCAATGCCAGGGAACGCCCTACCATTGCAAGCACGCCTCCTGCCCATAGTTTTCCTAGGTAAGTCGTTTGTTTCTGGTAGTTTTGGCTTTGCCTCGCTCAGCCGCGAAGGGGGCAAGTTACAAAAGGTAACAGTGCAGGTAGACACCTCGGGTTCGCAACCACCGATCACGGGAGACTCCGCAAAAGACACGGAAAAGTGCCTCCCGCATCAACGTTAACCCTTTTTGAATCCGCACTCCTGGAAGTATCGCAAAACAAAGGGCTTTAGGAGGTTTGCAAGGAACCCTTACGGAAAATTTGGGGAGGGCGGTGGTCCCGAGTGCCTGGCAGGCCCGGTTGAAGGAGACCCGAGCCCCAGTTAAAGTACTTGTTTACTTATGTTTAAGAGACTCTGCGATGGTAACCGTTCCGCCGTCGCTGACCTCGATCTTCCGTCGTACCTCTTTGAAACCGTCCATTCTCAGCGTGATCGAATGCAGCCCGATAGGCATTTCCACTCGTGAGGGCGTCAACTTCCCGGTCGGATTCCCATCGATGAGTATCTCCGCGCCCTTCGGAAACGTGTCCACTTGCGCCCAGGCAACGCGGGCGTAGGATTTCGCAGTCAATTTCAGCGCCACTTGCGTCTGAACGTTGTCCTTTACCTGCACGGTTCCTGAATATGGATCGTAGCCCTGCAGCCGCAACACCAGCTTGTACTCTCCCGCCGGAAGCTGCAGTGTCGCAGGTGTCGGCGCCGATTGCTTCGCGCCATTGATAAACACGTCGGCACCCGCGGGATCGCTGCTCACCAGGAGTCCTTTCGCCAGCGATTCGAGGGTGAACTTCTGATCGGAGACCTTGTTGGCTTCAATCTGCAGTGCCTCGGTCTGAACGGCGCGGTAGCCGTCCTTCTTCACTTCCACGCTGTAATGAGTAGGAATAAGATTGTTGAAGCTGCACGGCGTTTGGCAATCCTTCAACGTGCGCCCCTTAGGCCCGCGCAGTGTGGCCGTCGCGCCCACTACGTCGGTCACCACGTGAATCGCTCCCAGCCCTTTCCACGGTACCGGATGCGAGCCTTCGTCCGCGTTATCCGCAGCAGCGGCGGGCGTATCGTCGTATTCGATGTGGTCCACCACACGAACATCGGCAGGAGCGTCGCGTAATAGCTTCAGCAGTGCGCCGTGCTCGCCGGGTCGGAGTTTGCCTGCAAGAATCAGCGTACCTCCTACGCTCTGCACTTTCGCTCGACCGGTTAGTCCTTTTTCGTTGATAGCATCTTCAATCTGCTGTTTGAATTGCGCGGCCTTTGCGCTCAATACCGGTTCGATCTTTTTCGGCGTCGCGTTGTTCACGGGGTCGTCGTTCTTGACGCCCGCTGACGGCGTCGGCGCTACAGTTGGCGGAGCTGTCGGTTTCGTATCCGGAGCATCGGTTTCGGCAGTTTGCGGGGCCGCCGGTTGCGTTGGTGCCGCCCGATCTCCTATCGATTGTCCAACCGAATCGTGCATTGCTGACTGCGGATCAGTCCCCCCGGAAACGTTGGACATGACACTGGGATCCGTCGATGAAATTGGTTGCAGGTCGTGGTGTTGGCGCGCATCGGTGAAAACCGGCCGCAGCTTGTAGGCGCCAAACGCGATGACGCCCAATAACAATAGGGCGGCGAAAATCGTGCCGGCAATATTCTTTTTCTTGGGCTCCTCGTAAACGGCGACCGGTCCGCTGCGGCGTATCACCGGAGTCTGCATCGGATTTCCCGCGCCGATGGCAGCGAGTCGGCTTACGGGCGTGGTGTGTGGATTGCCCGAGTGGACTCCGCGGATTCCGGTCGGATTCATCGCCACCGTCACGCCCGGCGACGCTTGACCGCCCATCCCTATCGTTGATCTAGGGTCGCCCTCAGTGCCGGCAAATGCGCGGTAATTGCGCAAATCTTCCAGCATTTCGCGGCAGCTTTGGTAGCGTTCTTCCGGCTCTTTCGCTAATGCACGCATCACCGCCGCACTAATTCCGGGATGGATCGAAGGATTGATCTGACGCGGCGGCAGCGGCTCTTCGTTCACAATCTTATAAATCACGGTGGTGATGCTTTCGCCGGGAAATGGCTTTTCGCCGGTGATCATTTCATAGAGCATTACGCCGAGGGAGAAAATGTCGCTGCGTCCATCGACCGCTCGGCCCTTCACCTGTTCGGGGGACATGTAGCTCGGCGTGCCCATGACGTGGGCGGTTTGCTGCACGGTACCGAACTGCAGAATCTTGGCGGTGCCGAAGTCAGTGATCTTTACCGTGTCGTCGCCGGTGAGCATGATATTGGCCGGCTTGATGTCGCGGTGTACCACGTTGCGTTCGTGAGCGAATTGAAGGGCGCTGCAAGTCTGCTCCATGATGCGCAGCACGCGAGGCAAAGGAAACGCGTGGCCCTCATCGATTTGTGCTTGTACGCTCTTTCCTTCCACCAACTCCATCGTGATGTAGTAAAGACCTTCTTCTTCACCCGCGTCGAACACCACGACGATGTTCGGATGCGTCAACAATCCCGCGGCGCGTGCCTCGGTCTTAAACCGCGCCAACAATTCCGACCGGCTTAGGCCGGTGCCTTCCTCACTCAGCTTGATCGTTTTGACTGCAACCGCGCGACCGATCACCGGATCGGTGGCCTTATAGACCACACCCATGGCGCCGCGGCCAAGCTCGCCGACAATCTCGTACCGCCCCGCTTTCATGATTGCGGTCATAACTGAATTGATCCGAAGCGAAAGCTTCGCCCCACTATTCCCTTTTGGTTGCTAAGTTCCTTGGTGTCTAGACTTTCTCCGGGTCCCAACGTTTCTCAACCCTAGCTTTCCTCATGGTCTAAATTGGCCGAACGGGAGCGGTTTCCGAAGAAAAACACGGGTGCTAACCCCATTTGCCCTATTGGCACAGTAGCGAGGGGGTTTTCTGTGGGTCAACATGACCAGGGTACTAGTGTTGCGGACTCGCTATCAGCGGTGCCGACACTCAAGAATTCTGCAGCCTCGTGTTAGCGCCGATCTACCCCTTAGTCAGTCCCTTAGACGGGATTCGGAAGCGAAGAGCTCCAAAGTCGAAATGTCCTATAAATGCCAGAATACAGGGCAGTTACAGAGGCAGCCAGGTGTTATGGTCGCGGCATTGCTTCGCCCGGAGACATGGTGCGTTCTGGCGACGGCACATTGGTTTCGCGAATCGGCCGGTCAACTTCACCGGGGGCGCTGGGCGCTTCGAGGCCGTCGGTGAGTAGATAGCCCTGGAGGGCGATGCCGTTGGTCCATACGGCTTCAAGAGCCGCGATATATTCGACTTGGAATTCGTACAACTTTCGCTGCTTTTCCAACACGCGCGGGTAGGACGCGAGCATCAGCCCGTACTTTTCGCTCATCAACCCGTAAGCCTTTTTCGCGCGTGGGAGAATTTCGTCGCGAAATTCCACGGCCATTAGCCGCGCGTTGGCATATTGGTCGACGGCGGAAGCGGCGCGGTCCCGCAACGTCAGCGCGATACGCCTCTTCTCTTGTTCGGCGCGGTCGATGCTTGCGCGAGCGCCGGCCACATCTCCTTGATTGCGATTGAAAACTGGAATTTGCACGCTGACTTCGGCGATGCCTTCCCAGCCCTTGGCAAAGGCCAGCCCGTTCAGCAGTTCGTTGTTGTATTCCATGCCGCCGCGAATTTGGAGATCGGGAATTGGTTCGCGGCCAGCTCTTGTCAGCAGCGAACGCGCGTGATCGGCTGCGGTTTCGGCGATGCGTACTGCGGGGCTTTGTTTGGTGATGGCTTCCACTGCTTCTTCTTCGTTCAGTTCCGGCCAACCGTGTTCGAGGTCGCCCGCGACGGTGGTCATCGGCATATCCGGCTCACCAATCACCGCGGTCAGGGATCGCCATTCCTCACGCAGAGTATTTTCTTGCATTCGCGCAGCCATGCGCGCGCGTTGTGCCTCGACTTCCGCTTCCAGCACCTCCGTTTCGTCGGCCTGGCCTGTGTTTAGAAGGTGCTGCTGGGTTTCCACATTATCTTGAGAAATCTTGGCTAGATCGCGGCGCGCATCCAGTATCTCCTGGGCTGCTAGGACGCGCAAAAACGCCATTTTTACCGCGCTTTCGACGCGGATGCGCTGCTCGTCCGCTTCAATGTTGGCGAGTTTCGCTTCCTTGCCGTAAACGTCGCGGCTTAAGCCCAGCTTCCCGGCGGTCACAATCGTTTGCTGCACGAAAAAGCCTTCTTTGCCTCCCCCTACTGAGCCTCCGCGAATTTCGTCGCCGGTGTAACCAATTGTGGGATTCGGGTAGAGGCCGGCTTGTTGCTGGCGGGCCTTTGCTGCGCGAATTTCGGCTTCGGCTTGGCGGAGGGTTGGGTTCATTTGGCGGGCGATGTTTTCGAATTGCTCTAGGGTTGCTAGCGGGCTTTGCGCGGTGGCTTGTGCGCGGCCTAGTTGAGGATAGTGGGCTTCGACTGGGTGGATGTCGCCGTGATGGTGGTGCTCGGTGTTTTGCTGCGAAGAGGGCATCGGCATTTGCATTTCCTGGGCGGTTGATCGCTGTACGAGGGCAAGGCCCAGGGCGATGACCAGGGTAATGATCGTTATGGGAGTTTTCATGTGTCCCTGCAGCTCATTGTGATTGGCAAGATCGGATGAGGGTGAGGCGTTGCGGACCGTGAGGATCGATTGTGGTTGGTCTATACGCCGGGCGGAGCAAGCCCCGCCCCTGCAACGCAGCGGGTCAAGGAGATGGATGGCGTAACGAAGCGGGTCAAGAAGATTGCTGGTGTTCATGTTTCTCCTCGGGCGTGGCGGAATTCTTGCTGCGGATGATTTCGTTGTACTGATCGTCGGGTAGGACGCGGATTAGAGTCATCATGCCCATCATTTCGGCGCTCCAGTTGCCTGGCAGGCCGTGGGTCTCGGGCTTTGCTACGGCTTCGTCCATGCCCATTTCCATGAAGGCGTCCTGGGGGAAACCTTTCACATTCGCAGCGTTATCGGCAATCGGGGAATGGTGAACGTGCTCGAATCCAACGGTATTGGCTAGCGTTTGCATTTGGCTTAGGGCTCTTGGGTCGGTTTGGTCGGCGGTGGTGATCTGGCGGTCGCGGAGGAGGTCCATCATGTTGTTCATCATGTGGTGGGGAAGGTGGCAGTGAACCATCCACGAGCCGGGATACTTGGCGTCGAATTCGATTACGCGGGCTTGCGCTACGCCTACTAACACCGTGTTCATCGGGTACCAGCTGGATTCTGGGGCGCGTCCTCCCTCTGTGCCGGTTTGTACGAATTGATTGCCGTGTAAGTGAATTGGGTGATGGTCCATGCCTAAATTCACAATGCGCAGGCGTACGCGGCTGCCAAGGCGAGCGATCATTGGCGTGATGGCTGGCGCGGAGACGCCATTGAAGGTCAGCCAGTTGAATTCCATGCCCGCGCTGTTTGGCACAGAGTTGCTAGGAAGCACGGCCCATTCCTGAAGAACCATTGCGTAGTCATGGTCGACACGAGGCTTGTACGGTTTTTCTGGATGGGCGATGAACAGGCCGATTTGCCCCATCATTTCTTGCATGGCGCTGTGCGCGTGGTAGAAAAATGTGCCTTCCTGGTGCACGGTGAACTCGTAAGTGTATTTTTCCCCGGGTGGGACTGGTTTCTGGCTGATCCAGGGGACACCGTCCTGTTCGATCGGAATTTCCAGGCCGTGCCAGTGGACGGTGGTGGATTCGGGGAGGCGATTCTCGAAGATCACGCGGACGCGATCGCCTTGCTGGATCTGCATGGTGGGACCTGGGCAGGTTCCGTTGTAGCCCCAGGCGTCGATGGTTTTGAACGGCGCGATCTTGCGTTTCACGACCTCGGAAGTGAGGTGGAACACTTTCACTGCACCGTCCATTTCGTTGGGGAGATCGGGGATGTCGGGGGTGATTACTGCTGGGCCGGCCTCGGTATCCTCATGCTGGTGGCGCGTGGGATGTGGGGAAGTGTGGGCGTGACCGGGTTGCGTTGGTGATGCTTGTGCGCTGAGTCGTGTGGTGAGTCCCAGGAGCCCGGCGCTGAATGCTGCTGCGTCTCGGAAGAAAGTTCTTCGACTGTTGCTCATCGTGCCTCCGTGCTTTTTTGCGAATGGCGAAAATTCGTTAATCGTCGGGGTTGCGCGCGCGATCGCCCATGACCGGTTGCGGCGCGCCTGTTGGTCATCTGAACCCCGCCCCTTCAAGCGGGCGCGTACAGGGATGCGCTCTATGGGAATGGTCGGGGCGAATCTTTCAGATTCGGAGGATAAGCGTGCTCTTAGCGGGTGGACTTGCCAGCGAGGGATCAACGTTGTGGCGCCAAATTGCGGCGCGAAGGAGGAAGTTGAAATCGGGGTATTTTGTTTGCTGAGATTTTGAAAACAGAGTAACGGAGGGGGCGCTGTTTACCAGCGACGATGACTCTGGTTCCCTGCTGATCAATGCCGGCAGTTCGCGCTGATTGCACAGCTTCACGTCTGCTGATGTTAAGGCAGGCCGCTCGGATTCGACACGATCGAAAACTGCGCGGCGGTGACAATTATCCGAAGATTCGGCAATTGCGGCGCCGCTCTCGCAACCGATCGAAGCCCCGCAGATCCTGGCGCAGAGCGGGGTCAGCAGCACCGCCAGCATCGTTACGATGGCGAGGGAGGCAGCCGCGTGGCAACGACTGCGTCGATAGAGTTCCTTGCTCACTGACATCCACGATAGGCCAATGCGATAGTGTCGTCAATCGGCCCAAAGTAAGGACCGTCAAATACACAGCAGAGATCGCGGCGAGCGTGGGCGGAAACCACTGACCCTTCCAGGCTCAGGGTAAACAAAAGTGTCTGTGCTACGTGAAGGCCATTCCTTCCCGGTTTAGCCGGGAAGGAATGGCTTCGGAACTGAGTCAATTTGCCGCGTGTGCGCTCGATTGCTGCGAGGCCTGGGTTTGTTCGAGCTGCAAGGCGAAGCGCTTGCCACCGGGATAAATGGCCGTAAGTGCTCTCGAGCCATCTGCGGCGGTTTGGGTGCTATATGCCCCTTGCGGGTTGGCGTTGGGCTGCTCGGTCAGGTGCGCTGAGAAAGTGGCCACGGCCTCTTTGTTGCGGAGAATCGTGACTTGGACCGTTGGGCCACTGCCGCTCCACTCCACCGTATATCGTCCCGTGGGAAGAGATTTGCCTTCGATGACAACTTTGTCCTCCAACTGAACAGTGCTTTTGTTGGTTTCACCTGCTACGGCGCTGGAAGAGATGAGAAGCGCAGTCCCGAAAAGAAAACTTAGTGCTTTGGATAATTTCATAGATAGCTCCTTTGAATTTTCCGCGGCCGCACGTCCAGGACACCGCACGCGCTGCCCGCGGAATCGTTTTCACTCGTATTGTTAATTGGTTAGACGTGGCGGTTGGGGCGGCGTTATATGGAAACCCTTAAATTACGCGGGAAAGAGTGGATGGTTAGAAACAACAATTTTGATGGTACGCGGCGCGAGAAGAATATTTAAGTGACGTTCCGTCACTCTGGCTCTTGCGGGCAAGCCGGGACACAGCGATGCTGTGCTTCTACCCGGTTTGCCGTGATCAGTTGATTGTTCATTCGTGGGTGTGAGGGTCTTTTCCCAGAACTACTTTGCCGGCAAAGGAACGATACACGTAGGTGAAATATCCGGTGGCTAGAATCATGCCGATGATCCACCAGATCAGGCCGACTTTTAGCCCGTAATCGGCGGCCTTCGCGCTGTTGACGGTGAGTGAATAAATGGGATTGCGCGCGGGAAGGACCATCGGGAAGACACCGAAGACTACGCTGGTGAGCATACCGGTGATGTACAGGCAAGATGCCAAGAATGCTTTGAGCTCATCGCGCTTGATCAATTCAAATTGCACGCCTGCGAGACCTGCGACGGCGAGCAAAGGAAGAATGAAGCCGAGTGGCCAGGTCGTGAAATTTTCTTTTACCTGCGGCTGCACTTTAAAAGTGATCGAGGTGACCACCGCGGTGAGGGCGAGCACCGCCCACCAGACTTGGCTCGCCAGCGTCGCGGCGCGTTCGCTTACCGGCCCGCTTGTTTTCATGCGCACCCAGAGTGCGCCGTGCATCGCCAGCACGGCCAGAGCGAGCACGCCAACCGCGATGGTGTACCAGTCGAGAATGCCGACGTCATCGCCTAGGCGGAAATTTGTCCACAACGGTTCGAAGAAGTAACCGCTGGCGTCGAGGGGCACGCCGCGAACTACATTGGCAAGAGCGGCGCCGTAGAAAACCGCCAGCAATAAGCTGGAGGCGCAAAATACAAAATCCCACAGCGGATCCCAGATTTTACTCTTGATGTGATTGCGAAATTCGATGGAAATGCCCCGCAAGATCAGGAGCCAAAGTACGATCATGAGTGGCAGATAAAATCCGCTAAAGCCGCTGGCGTAGAGAGCAGGAAACGCGAAGTAGAGCGTGCCGCCGGCGGCGATCAACCAGACTTCATTACCGTCCCAGACCGGGCCGATGCTGGCGAGGATCTGGCGGCGCTCTTCATCGGTTTTTGCGACTAGCAAGTGAATAGCCCCTGCGCCGATATCGAAACCATCGAGCAAAACATAAACCGCGATCATGAGGGCTACCAGGCAGAACCAGATAATTCCCATGGGTCCTCCAACCTCTCAGTCCGCGGCGATGAGGACCGCGGTTTCCTTATCCAGGTCGGCACCGGGTTCGGGTCCCAGTTCGATCTCGCGATAGACGAGGAACAGCCACAAGATCGCCAGCAGCGTGTACATGCCCATGAAGCCGATCAGCGTGAACCAGGCGTTGCCCGCGCCAACTCTTGGCGAGATGCCATGAGCGGTGCGCATCAGTCCGTAGATCAACCACGGTTGGCGGCCCAGTTCAGCGGTCATCCAGCCTGCGGTGTTGGCGATGTATGGGAAGGGAACGGAGAGCATCAGAATCCAGAGCATCCAGCGCGAATTGAAGAGCTTTTGACGCTGTAGCAAGTACGCCGATATCAGCATCACCGCGATGAAGATCGTCCCCAGGCCGACCATCACGTGATAGCTGTAATAGAGCAGCGGGATGGTGTCGGGCCACTGATCTTCGGAGAAAGCGTCTAGGCCGCGAACGTTGGCGTTCCATTTACGATAGGTGAGAAAGCTGAGCATCCTGGGGATTTGCAGGGGATTGTCGAGCTTGCGGTTCTCGACGTCGGGTTGGCCGAGGATGGCGAGCGGCGCGCCGCTCTGGGTGTCGAATAAACCTTCCATGGCGGCGAGGGTCACGGGTTGGTGCTCGGCGATCAGCTTGCCCTGCATGTCGCCGGTCGGAGAAAGCTGCAAGACCGCGGCGATTACGCCCACGAGCACGCCTGACTTTACAAAAGTGCGTCCGTAAACCTCATCGCGATGCGTGAGCAGATAAAACGCGCCGACCCCGGCCATCACGAAGCAGCCGGTCTGCACTGCGCCTAGCATGGTGTGGACGTATTGCCAGAACGCCCATTTGTTTAGCAGCAGACTCCAGAAACTAGAGAGCTGGATTTCGCCGTGCGGCCCGAGGACGTATCCAGTGGGATATTGCATCCATGCATCGGTGGCGACAATCAGGTAGCCAGAGAGCCATGAGCCGAGGAAAACCATGAAGGCGGCGAACCAATGGCCGAGGCGGCCGAGCTTTTTTTCGCCGAAAAGAAAGATGCCCAGGAAACTGGATTCCAGAAAGAAGGAAAATACGCCTTCCATCGCGAGGGTTTGCCCAATGACGCCGCCGGCGGCTTTCGAAAATGCTGCCCAGTTGGTGCCGAACTGGAATTCCATGGGGATCCCGGTGACGACGCCAACGGCGAAATTGATGCCGAAGATGCGAGCCCAGAAGCGAGCGGAGCGGTTGTAATGTTCGTCGCCCGTGCGTAGAAATTTGGTCTTGAGATAAACCAGGAGCAGGGCCAGGCCCATGGTTAATTGCGGGAAAATGTAATGAAACGTGATGGTAAATGCGAAGTGGAGCCGATGAACCCCGAGCGCTGATTCCATTCCTCACCCCCGGGTTCGCACCAAACGAACCGACTAAGCACTCGCAAAATAGCCGTTATGCTTACTCTCTCTCGGCTGCTGACGGGGATCAAGCTGAAAGAATTTGACGGTCTCAGGCAGGTCGGCAGTTAAGTTCTGCGACGGGTATCCCGCAGGAGGTTAAAGGTTGTGATAGCGGCCGGTGGCGCGATATTGGGCGTGGACGGTTTCGAGGAACTTTTCGTTGGCGGGCCAGCCGTAGACCTGGACTTCGAGTTTCTGGGCGATGCGGCTGGAAATTTGCGCGGCCATGGAGCCACGCAATGCGGGATCGAAGGTGTCACGACGTTGCAGAAACGTTTCGATCAGGCGTAGTTCGTCGAGGGTGATGCGACTGACATCATAGGCGGTTGCCGAATCGTCCGCGGCAATTTCTTGGAAGGGGCGGGCGGCTTCGACGTTTTTTTCGTGCACCACGACCGTGCCGGCTACGAAATCGCCGAGGCGTTGGTTTTGTTTGCTGAGAAAAACGCTGATGATGGCGACGCCGTAGAAAGCGGGAAGCTGGTCGACTATGCGCAGCAGGTTCCGTGTGATGGCGTCGTAGGCGTTGATCGGACGGCCGTCGTCTTTCATTACCCGCAGTTGGGCATAGCGCTTTCCCGGTGTCTGACCGTTCCATGCGGCTTCAAAAAAGGCGAAGTAGCCATAATAGATTACGAAACCCGCGACGATAACGACGGCGATGACCCACTGCGGGGTCATCGAGCCGAAAAAACGCATTGCGGGGCTGGCTAGAGCCAGCGCGATGAATAGCACCAGGAAGGCGACGGCCTGAATTGTGGTGTCGATGGCCATCGCGACGAACCTGCTGCCGACTCCGGCAAGCGGAAACTCCAACGCCGTTTGTTCCGGTGTGTCAATGGTAAGCTTATCGAGAGGCTCCATCGGTGATCTCCACTCGCTGGCTAGAAAAGCGGCGGCCGCACTGGAATCGGCTCGAGCAACTGGTGGCCGTCAGCGGACGCACGAGCGTAACCGGGTTGACGCCGGCCGAGTTGCAGGAGTTAGCACTATTATATCGGCAGTCGGCATCAGACTTGTCGACGGTGCGCGAAGATCCAACCAGCACGCAGCTGGCGATCTATCTGAATCAGCTTTTGGGGCGCGCGCACAACTTGATTTACATGGGGCGTCGTGCTGACCGCCGCGGCATTTGGACTTTTTACAAAGATACTTTCCCTGCTGTTTTTCGAGAGACATTTTCCGATACGTTGATGGCGTTTGTGTTGTTTTTAGTGGCGGCGCTGGCCGGTGTGTTGCTAAGCGTGAGCGATCCGTCATTCTCTCGTTATTTTCTGGGTCCGGCGATGATGCAGTCCATTGACAATCACAAAATGTGGACGGACTCGATTGTCACCGTCAAGCCGATGGCATCGAGCGGGATCATGACCAACAATATTTCTGTGGCTTTCGCCGCGTTTGCGATGGGTATTACTGCCGGCATCGGAACGGTGTGGATGATGCTGCTGAACGGGTTGATGATGGCGGTGGTCGGTGTGGCGTGCTGGCGTGAGGGTATGAGCTTGTCGCTGTGGAGTTTTGTGGCGGCGCACGGCGTTCTCGAATTGCCGGCAATTTTTATCGCGGGCGGAGCTGGATTAGGAATCGCCAAAGGATTGTTGTTTCCGGGAGTCTTGCCGCGGCGCGAATCGTTGGTCCGCGCCGGCGCGCGCAGCGTGCGGCTGGTGCTCGGCACGATACCGTTGTTGGTGATCGCCGGCGTCGTCGAGGCATTTGTGTCGCCGACGTCACTGCCAGCTCGCATGAAATTTTTACTGGCGGGCGGCTTGGCGACCCTGCTGGTGTTGTATCTGGCGCGAAAACCGAGCTCAACGAATAAGAATCATCAAATGCCTCAAGCAAGTTCGACACCTGCGCCCCAGTTGTAGCGCAGGGCGGAGTCCGCGAGCCTCTGCGGCCTTTGACGTGACCGCCGCTAGATCCGGCTGCGCTCTTTTGCGCCCAAGTATTGGTTCACTACTGCGGCGGTGAGGCGGCCTGGGTCGACTTCCAGCGTCAGGACGCCCTGCTGCCGCAGCGTGCGCAGCAGGACATCTCTGCGCTGCACGATTTCTTGTGCGGCGACGTGGCGAAACATTTCGCGCGGGGTGGCGGGTCGATTGCGCAAGAGTTCGCGCAGTTCCGGTTGGCCGATTACCGTGAACAGGACCAGATGGCGGTGCGCCAGCCGGGAAACGCTTTCGATTACTTCCGGTGTCGCTGCGGTTTCCGAGAGATCCGTGAGCCAGACGACCAGGCTGCGGCGTTTTTGAAATGTGAGCAGCGCTTCGGCGGCGCGCTGGTGATCGGCTTCCAGCTCTTCGCCTTGTACTTGGGCGAGGCCTTCGAGGAGCGCGCGCACGTGACCCGAGCCGCGGCCTGCGGGGAGGCGCTGCTGAATACGGCGGCCGTACGCCAACAGTGCCACTCGATCGCCCGAGTAGATTGCGACTTGCGCGAGGGCGAGCGCGGCGGCCGCGGCGTAATCGAGTTTGCTGAGTCCGCGAACGCGGGCACGCAGTAGGCGTCCCGCATCCAGGACGATCCATACCGTTTGGCTGCGTTCGATGCGGTGGATCTGGCTGATCAATTTCCCGCGTCGGGCCGTGGCACTCCAGCAGATGTCCCGTGATTCATCGCCTTCGCGATATTCGCGCAGGCTTTCGAATTCGCGTCCCTGGCCACGTTGCTGCGGATGCCGCTTTTCCATCGCGATCTGGCGGCTGCGGATCAGGTAGATGGTGTCGCGCTGGGATTCTTCGAGGTTTGGGTAGACCCTAACCGTTTGCGCCAACGGGGCGACTGCCCAACGCTCGGCGATGTTTAGCGCCGTCTGATAACGAAGATAGACGTTGCCGAATCTTGCGTCGCCTCGTTCGCCGGGACGTACGGTGTAGCTTGCAACGACCGGCTCTCGTATTGGCGCAGTCAAATCGAGTTGGGGAGTGCCGCATTGGAAGCTGGCAGGCGCGTCGTCGGTGAGTTGTACCGTGATCGGAAGGCTGCCGAAGCTCTGGAGTTCCAGTGTGACCCGCGCATGGACGTCGAGTTGGACGGGCTGACCCCAAACCCGGCTTACGTCTAGTTGGGCAGGTCTCGGAAGGCGGCGCAAATCCCAAATCCAAGCGGCGACCACAGCAAAATCCCATAGCGCCATCGCGTAAAGAAATCGAGCGTCGTTCCAAGCGGGGCCCAGCCATACTAGACCGATCAACAGCAGCAAAAAGAAACGCCGGCCAAACGCGAACGAGATGCGGCCCGCTGGCTTCCCAAAACCACGCGCCGTCGCTGGTACGAGGTGCAGCAGGTCGCTCATTTGGGAACTTCAACGGACCGCAAGATTTCGCGGACGACTTGATCGGCGCTCATGCCTTCAAGATCGGCTTCAGGCTTGAGGACGAGGCGGTGGCGAAGAATGGGTGGCGCAGCGAACTTAATGTCATCCGGAATCAGATAATCGCGACCTTCCGTTGCCGCGATGGCTTTAGCGAAAAGCATCAGGCTGATGGCCGCGCGCGGGCTGGCTCCAAGGCTGACCGCGGTAGAATTGCGTGTGCGAGCGACGAGCGTGACGATGTAGCGCAACAATGCGGGCTCGACACGAACAGCGGCCGTTTCCTGCTGGGCGGCTAGCAAGGCTTCCAGCGGCACTGTGGAAAAATTCATGCGTTGTAGGTCGCGCGGGTCGAAACCGTCCTGATAATTTTGCAGGACCTGCGCTTCCTGCTCGGCATCCGGATAGCCGATGCGAATTTTAACGAGGAAGCGATCCAGTTGCGCTTCGGGCAACGGGTACGTGCCCTCGAATTCGACGGGATTCTGCGTGGCGAAGACAGCAAAGGACTTGGAGAGCTCATGGCGCGTGCCGTCGATCGTGACCTGCTTTTCTTCCATGGCCTCCAGAAGAGCGGATTGGGTGCGCGGCGGCGTACGGTTGATTTCGTCCACCAGCAGCAGATCGGTGAAGATGGGGCCGCGATGGAGCGCGAACGCGCTAGTAGACAGATTGAAAACATTCGCGCCGAGGATGTCGGCCGGCATCAGGTCCGGAGTGCACTGCACGCGCTGAAATTTCAGTTGGAAGATATGCGCCAGAGCCTTGACGGCGAGAGTTTTCGCCAGTCCCGGGACCCCTTCCACGAGGGCGTGGCCGCCGACCAGCATCACCAGCAAAAGTTGATCGAGTGATTCGCGCTGGCCCACGACGGCTTTGCTTAATTCCCCTCGGACGTGCGCGGCCAATTCGGTCACTTTGTTCATGCGGATAGTCTCTCCCCGGTTTCGGTGCGCCGCAATTCCAGGCGGCTGGTGAAGTCAAACATCTGCTGCACAAGCTCGAGCGTATCCGCGTCATTGACCTTTGCGGAAGTTGTCGCGCGTTTTGCGCGCGCGAGCGTAGAGGAGAGTTCTTCCTCGTTCCACGATAAAGCTATGCCGGCGCTATGGGCGAGTTCCTGGTCAGGAGTGTTCGCCGGCAGCTCGAGTTGGCGCGTGAGTTGAAAGCGCAAACGATGATAGGCAATGCGCGCAGCTGCGGAGCCTGCGTGCGCTGAAGAATAGAGATCGCCCAGCGTTTCCACAAACTCTAACGGCGACAAACGCGAAATTCTCGCGGGAACAATGATGGGGCCCTGCCTTCGCGAGTAGGTCGCTACGATGGCGAGGAAAACAATTCCGAACTGCACGGCCCCCCAGATCAACGGAGTTTGCACAATATAAGTCCACAGCGTACCGTGCGCGCCGTGAAAATATTCATCCCACAAGACTCGAATGCCGTCCGGCGGTCCGATCGAATTCAAGAAGAATGGCAGGTTGCCAGACTCGCGAATTCCGCCGTTAGTAAGCGGAGCTGAATTACCCCACAAAATCACCTGACCTCTGCCAATCGGATAGGTGATGACCGCGGCCGTTTCTTCGTTTCCATAGATGGCGAGTTGCGCCGGGGATTTCGGCTGCCAGTTCTCCGGAGGAAACATGCTTATCTCCGGCGCGCCGCGCATCAATGGAGACGGCAACAGCGCCGGAAACTTCGTGGTTGCGTCGGTCAAGTAGTTCTCCGCCAAGGGCGGAGCATTCGGTAGAAGTTTGGCGGCGCCCGAGCCGCTGGCGACGATACGTCCACCTTTTTGCAGGAATTCAAAGATGGCGGACCTCTCTTCTGGCGACGAGGCCCGCGTCGGCCCCGCGAGAATCAACACTTCGCTAGCCGGCGCCCCGCCGAGTTCGGTGGGAGATTCTTCACAGCGCTGCACCTGATAGTGCAACTGCTGAAGCAAAAGGTAGGGCGCTTTTGCGCCATCCCCTTCTGTCGAGTAACTGGACGGGTAGGAAGAACGTCCCGTATTTTGCGTTGGAGAAAGATAGGCGCTGGCGACGATCAGAATCGACAGCAACACGCCGGCACCGATCAGGAGTTTGCGGTCGCCGGTGTCGAGGGTGTGAGGCATCCCATTTTCTCCAGGTGAGATCGTGCCTCGGACCAGTCGTTGGCGGAGGCGGGACGATAGCCGTACCAGATCAATTCAAAGCGGCGCGTAAATTCGCGGAGCAGATCTTGTTCGTTGGGGTGCGGGTCGAGCGAGCGCAGCGATTCGCGAGGGGTGCGCGCGCGGTCGCGTTTCAATACGCCGAGCGTTTCGAGGTGCACCACCGCAGCCCAATAAGCACAGTGCACCGCTTCGCGATAGTCGCCACGGTCGGCGGCGGCAAGCGCGTCGCGCGCCCATTGACGCGGATCGTCCGATGGCGCTGCCACTTCCACCGAAGTTTCCCGCGTTCGGGTTGGCGCCGACAGCGTCTTCCAGGCCCAATAGCAGAGGGCCACAAAAGCCAAGCCGACTATGATCCAAGCAAGCGCGTCGCCTGCTTTCGCGCCCAGATGAAGGCGCGAGAGAATTTTGTAGATTTGCTGGCTGATCCACCGGACGATACGCGCTTTCAACATGTCCCATTGGCTGGGACCTTGCGCAGCGCCGAATTCGCGCGCCCTCAGGATTTTATCCAGCTGGTTGTGTGCAGCATCCCAACTGGCTGGACTGGATCCCCTTCCGAGCGTCGCGGCCGCTTTGCGCATGGCGGTGAGTCGAGTCTCAACTTGCTGGGACAAATGCGAGGAGTCTCCAGGATTTTCGTCGAGTTTTTTGAGATCGGAGGCAAGCCAAGCTGTTGAAACATTGACGTTGTTATCGCCGACGGCCACTGCCCACGTGCGCGGCAATGACTGACGGAGTTCATGAATCGTGGCCGGATGCCGGACAGATTCCGCGCAACGATCCAATTCGGATTCGTAAGAAGCCAGATCAAGTGGCGCAACGGACGGCGGTGTTTGCGCACGCGTGATGCCGGTAAGCAGCAGGGCAAAGGCGACGAATGCCAAGAGCTTCACAATTCGAGGCAGCGAAAGCCAGGAAACACTCACCCCGACATTATGCGGCTGAGGGAGCATTCGGCTCTGGATTTGTGGTCATCGACGCCATCAGGTGTTGAATATCGAAGGCTTCCTTGCGCACGCGCAAGTTGTAGTACATCAGCGAGAACGCGATGGTGCCGATAGGGCCGACCAAGACTTGCGACACAAATGCTGCGAGTTGCTGCAGGACCTGCAAACCAAAGGAAGGCGTTTTGTGCGCGGCAGCCGAAGCCATCATCAGAATCAGCAGCGGCATCTGGAGCACCAGAATCGCTACGTAGGTGGCCACGACCACGAGCAGGAAAATAACGAAGATCTGCATCACATGGCCTTTGGTGAGATGCACACTGCGTTCTATAGCGCGAACCGCTCCCAAGTCTTCCAGCATCGCCGCGGGGATAGAAACAGCCATGCGGCAGAGAAGAATGATCAGCGGCACCATCAGCAAGGGAAAACCCAGACCAATCAGAAGTATCCCGTATGGCGGCGTGACGACAAAAAACAGCATGCCAAGCACCACACCTCCAACAAGGAGTATCAGGCCAAACAAAAAGAAAATCGCCAGGATCCGAAAGACTTTCCACCCGACTTTTGCAAACGATCCGCGAATGGATACGGGGCGTGACAGGTACAGGTCGGACACGGCAAAAACGGTGGCGGCATGAGCGGCGCCGATCATCAGGAAATAGAGAACCACGACCACGGCCCCGCCGCCGACCATTCCGCCTATCGCACCGGCAGACAACGGAGGACCGTGAGTGACCGGAGTTTTCGCGGCTGCTGAACCCGCAGCTGCGAAGGCGATTTGAACAAGCAATAGTAAGGAAAAAGGAAGGGCGGCGATGCCCACGAAAAGCCAGAAATGATTTTTGTAGAGATTGAAGGTCCGGTCCAGGACTTCACCGAGACTCATGGGCCGCAAATCTACTTCAGCCATCTGGCCTCCCAAGGCGCGCCGGAATTTGCGGAGTCGAGCGCGAGGTTATTGCCGCTGTAAGTATTGATGGTCGCATAGGCGGAAGTGATGGGCGAAAGGTTGTGCCGGGTTGGGCACTAGACGCAGATGATTTTACTAGAGCCGGTTGCCCCTTTCCTGGGGTTTTTGCGTAAGTATTGATCTTAAAGTGTTTTAAGTCGCTTGTTTTTCGTAAGATATGAAAGTGTTGAGTCTAAGCGGTTTTCGCGTCGACGCCGATGCCACTCTTGCCCCAGTGGAGATTAGCGTCGATCGAAGCGCCCTGGGGTGCCGGAGTTCGGCGGGGACCCGGATCCTGTAGGGACGCGCTAAAGCCTGTCTCACATTGGTTGGGCAACAATTCTTTTTGTGATGATCAGCCTTTGATGGCGGCGCGAATTTTTGGGGGACCGGAGACCGCTGCCTTCAGGTTCTCGTTGGTGTCTAAGCCTTCGAGGACACCCCGGGTCACGTTTTCGTCGATTTCGGCAGCGCGGCGGATGTCGACGGGGTAGCGCACTACGAATTCGAGCCCGGCGTCGGTGAATTGGAGCTTCGATTCCGGGACTGGGGCTTTCATCTGGACTTCCAAGCGGCGTTCGATGCCGCCCAACTGACTCTCGATGACCCCGCGATATTTTTCGTAGACCGAATCAACGATTCCGGAAACCTTGTCTTGTACCAGCTTGTAGTTACTTCCAGGAGCGAGGGAGAGAGCGACTTCGTGCCAGGCGTACTCGGTGCCGGGGATTTGCTTGAACAGCGGAGTACCTGCCTGAAACAGGACCGAGTTCGAAAACATAACGACGCGGCCTGTGGGATACAGTTCGATGCCGGTGCCGGCCAGCTCCATAAGGTATAAGCGCACCAGGCCGATGTCGATGACGTCGCCCGTTACGCCCGCGACGCTGATGCGATCGCCGACACGGATACCGTAGCGGCCGATCACGAAGAAGTAGGCCGCAATCGATAACAGAATCGCCTGTAAACCAACCGCGATGCCTGCAGTGACGAATCCGGCGAAGGTTGCCAGGGAACTGAACTCGCTGACGAAACCCATGATCAGGACGATGCCAACAAGAAAGCCCACCACGAAACGCCGCATGAGCAAAAATTGCCGGCGGCGTCGGGGCTCGTGAACGTAACGGAACGTCAGGCGGCGCCAAATTTCGGACAGTACGAAAACCATCCCTAACGCGAGCAGAATACCGATGACACGAGTCAGCAGGGCGCGCAATTCGTATTGAGATTCGAGCAGGATGGACTTGCGCCATTCCTCGAAATTGGAGTGGCTCTGATCCAGAACGATGATCTCCTGGCTGAGCGGTAGGGTTGCGCTCGCGAGTTCCTTAAATTTCGCAGTGATGGCTTGAAATTCCTGGGCCGTACTCTGCGATGACCCGGTGGGAGTGGGAGCTTGAGCTTGACTGGCAAGATCACGTCCGCGCTGGATGGTGGCGATCAGGGTGTCGCGGAGCGGTTTGCGAAGCGCGTCGGCAGTGGCGCGCATTTTCGAGGTTTCCTCGGCCATTTGATCGATCTGGTGCATGCTTTGCATTTGGTCGAACAAAGAGAGAGATTGACCGATCAGGCCGGAGGAAGTGGAAACCGTGGTCGTCTTGGCGTTAGCGGCCGGAGCAGCGGGCGCTTTTTTACCGGTGTCGTCGCCGACAACTTCGGGCACAGAATGTGCGAGCTCGTTGATGCTTCCTTCCATGCCTGCGGCACCCTCGGCCGCACCTCCAACGAAGGAGGCCATTTTCTGAATGGTGTCTTGCAGAGCCTTGTCGAGGGTTAACAGGCCCTGAAGGCGATCGCGCTGGGCCAGCAAGTCTTTTTGCTTACTTCTCGGCGCCGTGGCCAACTGCTTATTCAGGTCATCGAGTTTCGATTGGGTATCGTCAATTTGCACGGCGATTTTGGCAGCCGTTTGGGCCAGGTTTTGCTGCTGGGTCGGTTGAGCGCCGGCCGTCGGAGCCGGGGCGGGGCTGGCGGCCTTGTCCGTCGCGATCATTATGTTCGCTTCCGCCCTTGCGGACTGGAAGGCGAGGCGGACGGCTTCGGATGCCAGATTTCTGGCATTGTCCTGGTAGATCGCGTCGCTCGGGAGACCGACCGATTTGATCTTGGTGGTGGCGTCGCGGTACCAGGTGATGACCGCGTTCAAATGATGGAGGATGGCATCGCGATCGAGCGGCGCTGCGCTCTGACCCTGGAGAGTCTGTACACTAAGTGCGAGCAGCACGATTCCGCCAGCGCCAGCGAGATAAGTAAGCGGTGATTTACGACTGCGTGGACAGATGTCGGGGTAAAATTCTCGGCGCTTGGCCATGTATCTCCTTCAAGGGCTTATTGTAACCGCAGCAGCGCGTGGGCCGCGGCTTGGATACGTTTTAGATAAGACGCTGAGAGCATCGAAAAGGGCTGAGTCATAACGACGATTCAGACGGTTCCTTTTCGCTGTAGAATAAGGTCCCGTGGGCCTGTAGCTAATGGATAGAGCGAAGGTTTCCTAATGTTCCTGTCACGGCAGCCTGCACGGGGAATCAACAACTTGAACGGTAATCTGAGGCACCAATTCGGCGTGTTTCGGTGGCTTTTGGACATTGTTGGGTACAGTTTTGGGTACAACTGGGTACAAAATCCCTCGTGATATGATGCCGTCGTGGGGCCGTAGCTCAGATGGATAGAGCGAGTGATTCCTAATCACTAGGTCGGGAGTTCAAGCCTCCCCGGTCCCACCATTTCGTGGATGCCTTCTTCTCCATTCTTCCCTACACTCATTTAACTGCATAACCCACGCTCCAAGCGGCGCCATCCCGAAGTTCACCTCAGGCGAGCACATGTGTTTGCACCCGAGACCGTAGCGGAGAAGTTCTTCGTCGTTCATGGCGGCGAGGCGTTCTCGAAGGGCTTCTACCGAGTCTGGTGTCTGCTGGATCATGTTAAAATCGTAGCATTCGACGTCAAGATGAAGAAAGCTCATTGGACTAGGGTCGAGAAGTGGACCGCCGCGGGCACGATAGCTGTAATCATCAGCCTAGTGCTCATCGTGTTCGTGCCTGAGATTCGCACAAAGCTGGGGCTCGAACGGCACCTGCCCCCGTCTCCCAAGACCGTCGCTAAGCAATCCACTAAAACAAGGTCTCAGGCAAGAACAATGTGGCCGGAAATAACCTCGCGGGCGATGGAAACGCGGTCGGCAATGGAAACCAAGTAGCATCGCCAACTCTCATCGTCCCCGGTTCCGGCAACGCGATTTCTTTCGGTCAACAAGGTGGGATCACGGCGGGCACAGTCAACGTGGCTACCCCGCCTGTGCATGTAAAGTGGGAAGCCGTCGAGGGCGACGAGCTGAGCAAGCTCCCCAAAGGCGAGCACCCGAGACCCTTCGCCAAGATGTATGTTGATCAACCCGTGTCGGATGCAAAATTCGTAGTTCTGTGCGACCGACCTTGCGAAGCGAAGTGAAATTCCGGCGTGGCGGGCGCGAATTTTACCAAAACATTCGCCGCTAAGAATGCCCCCAAGTATGCGGGATTTATCATCGTCCAGCCGAATCCGTTTCCTTCGTACACAAACTACGTGCTCGGCGTGGAGAGCTTAGACGACGACCCCGTCAATATTTACAGGTCGCCATACCTAACCTGACCGAAGAACAGAAAAGGTCTCTCTTGCAGTAGGTTCTGTCTAATCGTGCTTCCGTCTATCACTCCCGCCAAGCTCGCCCGTTCGCTCGTACCGTTCGATTGATAAGGATTGGCTTTTCGAGTTGAAGCATGGCTTTCGGTCGTTAGCGTACCTTGACGACGGAGTATGCCGATTGGTCTCGCGGCACCGGAACATCTACAAGAGCTTCGAGACGTTACGCGAGGCACTGGCGAGAGACCAAACGACAGTGGCCACTGTCCACGTAGGCCAGCGATCGGAATCCGTCATGTTTCAACTCGAAAAGCCAATCCGGATCGTCGAAGGGTTGCAGAGAGCGGGCTAGCCTAGCTGTCTGAATCTCGGGAAGCACACTTGTAGTTTATCAAAAAGGACTCTGGACCACGCCTGTATGGGCACGGCGATGCCGCCTTTACTGACCCGTGGGACATCTAATCATTGCTTAGGTTCGATGAAAAGGAGACTCAATGGCTGATAATAAAAAATGCGCCCATCCCGTCTGTTCCTGCAATGTAACCTCCGGGAAGTATTGCAGTACCGAGTGCGAAGCGATGGAGAAAACTCCAGACATTGCCTGCGACTGTCCACATGCAGATTGCAAGGGGCACACCGTCTCGCGGGCGGCGTCCATATAGCCTTGGTCTTTAACCCGCGCTTTTGATTTTGAATTGTTGGCTGCCCCGAAGGGGCCGGAGGTGGCACTGACCGAAGGGCGGTATCGGCCTCAGCGTGGTCTTTCCGCTCGCGCAGAGACGAAAGCTGTGCGATTAATCGACGACATTCCAACGCACTTGAGGAGCCAAGATTCGCCGAGAGTCAGCCGAACTCGGACAGCCTAGCTATTAGCCCCGCTGGGCTGGGTATCGCCGTTTAGCCGCTTTTGCTCAGCATCCAGCAAGCGCTTGATGTGCCTCGCGAGTTTGGCAAAACATCTTCGGATCGTCTACGACCGCCGCCGGATCGCATAGTTCGCGCCAACGTTCTTTCGCCTTACCAACCATGACTCGCGGGGAGTCTAATGCAACCGACCAGTAGGTTGCGACTAAATCACGGGTGTTCAATATTAAATGGGGTTTGCCTAAATTCTTGACGCCGATGCGGAAATCCCTACCGCAACTCCCAGCACTCGATGCCTATATCTGTGTATTCCTTAGATGGGTCAATCTCTCTACGATATTCCCATCTCACAACGCTCGATAGGAGACACCATGTTTGGATACGGAATACTCGGCACGTTACTGGTCATCTGTCTGATCGTTTGGCTCGTTCGGAGGGCATGAGCACAAACCGTGGAAGCTTCGTTTAAATTCTTGTTAACAATGGAGACTAAGATGAAAGAAAGCACGAAAGACGAGATTGCGGGCAAGGTTCACGAAACAAAAGGCGCGATTAAGGAAAAAGTAGGACATGCGACAAACAACCCTGACTTAGAAGACGAAGGCACCGGCGAAAAGATAGCGGGGAAGATCCAGAAAAAAGTTGGCCAAGTCGAAAAAGTCATCGAAAAATCCTGAGGCTATGATCCTGCTAGTGGTAACCGTAACGGCGACTCCCCAAACGGTTGGCACCACGGGTCAGCGCATGTTCTGCTCCGACCAGACCGGTGTGATCCGTTATACGCTAGCTGGCGTAGGTTGCACTGTCGCCGGCCCGGCTCTGTAAAACCTGGAGTCTGGAGAAAATTCTTCGACAAGTTGGCTCGGCGAGATAGGTTTGCGAGTGCTTTGACGCGGGAGCCGACTTGGATTTGCTTGCGCACTATGTTGTCGGTAACTTCGGCAATCTGCGCTGGATTAATCGACGCGGTCACGTTGCCGTAGACGATTTGCAGTTTTCGGCCAGTGGACTGGTTCGTGATCGCTGTTATTCGCAGCCTCAACGATCTTGCCGCTGTAAAGGCGGAACCGGATGCGGGAGCCTACGCTGTAATCCATATTGTCAGTAAACTCGCCTCTCTATCCTCTCACGCGAGGCGGAAATGAAGCTCGCCCTCATAGGACGCGATTGCGTTCAATTTGGATGGCGCTGCGGAGTCTTACCTCAATCGCCGTAAGTGCAGCGCAGATACGGCTGAATATTTTCTGTTGGTTCTGTCTCTGAGAGTGCGCACACATAGGCCGCCTGACATGGATACGATCCTCGATTGCGCATGGAGCTTCCTTCGGAGGGGGAAGCATCACAATTGTACGCTAACGTACGAATATAGATAGACAATCCGAACGAATAGACTAAGATAGAAACGTCTCACTAGCATCCCTCTGCCAAGCTCCGGCCATAGGCGGTTCCTTGCGAAATCTGACAGATCGCAAAGGAGCCATTTATGGCGCATCCATCCGTCCGTCGACCGAAGCAATCCGTTAACTGCATCAATGGGCAGCAAGTTCAAAACAAAATCCTGCTCGCTCTTCCCAAGCGTGAGCGAGCAGTACTCTTCTCGAAGTTAGAGTTCGTTTCCCTCCCAATCCGGATCGTGTTAAATCAGATCGGAGCGCCCATCGAGTTCGGTTATTTTATGAACGATGGCTTGGCATCGGTTCTGTCGATCATGGGTAATGGCAAGAGCGTGGAGGTTGGCTTGTGCGGAAGAGAAGGCTTCGTTGGGCTCCCTCTTATAGCGGGATTTAGCACCAGCCCTACTCGCGTAATTGTTCAGGTTGCGGGCGGCGGATTTCGTATCAGCGCGAAAAACCTTACTGCCGCTCTTCTCGACTGTCCGCATCTGGTTATTGCCCTCCAGCGTTTTGCCCAAGAATTGGGGTTACAGGCCTCTCAAATCGCAGCATGTAATCGGCTGCATGAGATCGACGAGCGCCTGGCGAACTGGCTACTTATGTCCCAGGATCGCTTGGGTAACGATGACGTTGTGCCGCTGACACAAGAGTTTCTTGCCCACACGTTAGGGACGCGCAGGGCCAGTGTCTCGGTGGCTGCGGGTATTCTGCAAAAAGCCGGCCTCATAACCTACAAGCGGGGAGCAGTAAAAGTAGAGAGGCGACCTGGCCTCGAAGATGCTACGTGCGAATGCTACGGAATAATGATGCGCCAAATCACGAAGTGGCAGGCTGAAACCAACTAGTCCAGCAGTCCCGACTTCTCCCGCTCAAGCTGAGGACGCGGCACTGTACAAAGGTGAACAGCAATGAGCCTTCGATACGCATAACGTGGCACGAGCGGTTTCACCCGTTCGGAAAGTCATGGATAAATTGAGAGCGTGGCAAACATTGCCCGAGGGGTAGTCCATAATGGCCAGATGGATGCTGATCCCGCTTCAATCGCAGGTGGCTTCGACGACGGCTGTACAACCGCGCATCCAATTTTCGTATCTCTTGGTCGCCTTATGAATATTCATTTCTCTGCCGTCTTTCGCGCGTCCGTCGAATCATCGGCGCCCTGCGCACCTTGCGCCGCAATCGCGCCGGCCGCCGTGGCTCTGCCTTTGAGAATCCACTCGAAAGTGACCCCAATTAGCGCGCCTATAGCCGGCCCGACCACGTAGATCCACGTCGTGCCGAAGTTGCCGCGCACTAAATCCGGCGCGAACGATCTCGCCGGGTTCATCGAGGCGCCGCTGATCGGCACTGCCCAAAGTCCCGCCAGGGCAATATATCCACCCACCGCGATGGCACCGTTGGTGCCGATGTTGCGTGCTCCTGAGGCCGTGCCCAGATCGTGTTCACCAACCCGGCTGTCAAAAGGACTTCCATCGCCAACGCCTTTCCATTACCTATGCCACTGCCTGGTACCGTGGCGCCAAGCGCGCCGATCGTACCGAACATGGCCCGGAGGAAAAGCACCGCCAAGACACCACCGACTGCTTGTCCCAAGACGTAGCCCGGCACTCGGTTCCACGGGAAATTGCGCCGAATCGCGAACGCCAAGGTGACTGCCGGGTTCAAATGGGCTCCGCTCACTGCGCCCATGAAATAGATGATAGCCATTACCATAAGCCCGGGCGCAACCACCACCATGCCCGGAGTTACGGCCGCGCCGCTTCTCGCAGCGACGACTCCGCCACCGGCTGCAACCACGACCAACAGGAACGTGCCCCAGGCTTCCGCGAAGATTCGCCGCCACTCAAGTGCTCGGTCCAGGAAGTCGGTTGACAACTGCTGCTGGTCCATGCGCTGCCGCTGCGCTATGTCTGCCTTGTTTCTAATCGATTTCATTCGCGATTTCTGATTCCAACGCGGATCGCAGGACCTCCCAGGATTCGCGCTGCGGGTCACGTGTGAGCGAAGCTCTCAACCAAGTAAGAGTGTTAGGCGGGATCATCGTTTCGCCTTCGTTACTCTTATTATTTGTGGAAATTTTCGCTTAACTGCGGCCACGACAGAAGCGTGCTCCGGCTTTCCCGAGCTCCTCGCCAAAGCATCTCGTGCGTGAGCGGCATCAGGGATCGGATATTTTCTGGTGCTCTTTTCCACGAAATCCGATTTCGGAAGTTTTTTTCTCGCAGCGGTAGTTAGTTTGGCCATTAACGATGATTCTCCCTTGAAAGGACTTGCCGGAATTTCTGTTTGACCTTCCGACCGATAGCGTACACCCGAAGCTGTCGGAACAGCGGTGGCTACTACCATCGAGGCGGTGTGCGGAAGGATCAGTACTGAACGGAGCCGTGCTATGTCCTCTGGAGAAAGCCACAGCGGAGGGTCTAAGTATCGCTTCTTCTTGCGGAATCATTCTCACTTGCATCGAACGTCGACATCGCATTACGATGATGGTGATGCAACAAATTAAAGATGACCGTGATCTATACGGCGGGTTGATACGTCTGCACGTGTTGCATCATGCCTGCGAAAAACCACTCTATGGACACTGGATGATCGAGGAGTTGCGCCGACACGCGTACGAGATCGGGCCGGGAACCATGTATCCGTTGTTGCATGGCCTAGAACGGAAAGGCTACTTGCGCTCCAAGCAGGAACGCATCGGCAGCCGCTATCGAAAGGTCTACCGCATTACTCCGGCGGG